>Ga0207711_10000097_pt1 | contig 92721 bp, 97 predicted proteins | sample KBSS34metaG_FD_184401 | JGI IMG/M metagenome (GOLD analysis project Ga0207711, IMG submission 184401) | Switchgrass rhizosphere microbial communities from Kellogg Biological Station, Michigan, USA - KBS S3-4 metaG (SPAdes) (version 2) | ecosystem: Host-associated > Plants > Roots > Rhizosphere... | reverse complement strand
GATCCTTCGGGAGGACCGCGAGGATCTCGAAGCCTTTGAGGCCGAGGGTGTTGCAGAGCCTCGTGACCTGGGCGGTCAGGTCTTCGGTGAGGAAGGTTTCGGTGAGCTCTTCGATATCGAGGAGGTCGTCGAGTTCGTCGCAGAGGTGTTCGGCGTCGCCGCGGGTTCCGGGGTCGTTGCGGATCAGGCGTTCGATCGTGGCGCCGACCTGACGGCGGCGATCGTGGGTGGCGGAGAGGTCGGCCCATTCGGCGCGGCGCTTGGCTTCACGCACGCCCAGTTCCGCATCGCGGATGAGTTTGGCTTCCAGGGCGATGGACTGGCGCATCACCCTCGTCGCCTTCTGGAAGGCCGAGGTGGCGGAGGCTTCGACCTTGGGGTCGTCGGTCTCGAGCGCCCGATCGGCGTGCTTCACCGCCAGGCGCTCAGCCATCTCAGCGACCCTGGCGAGGGCGGCGGCGTGGCGCGCGGTCATTTCATCGACGTCGATCACGAAAGAACAAATAGAGAACAAAGCGGCCAATGTCAAGGCAATAGTTCGGCGCCCGGGGTCAGCATGTCATCGGAAATGAGGTGGGCGGCGAGGACTGGACCGTTCTCGCCGCCCTGGAAAGCCATCGCCTCGCCAGCGTTGAAACCGGCCACGGCGCAGCTTCCGCGGCTTCATCTATCCGAACCTTCAGATTTGACGCCTGTGACAGATCGCGCACCGTCGTCTAGGCGGCCAGGGGGAGTTCCTGCGGCAGGGCGTTCATCCCCCGGAGCGCGGCGCGCAGGGCCTCGTCGATCGGGGTGTGGGGCTCGGCGCCGAGGCGAGCGGTCAGGCGGGCGTTGTCGAGCAGCACCGGCTGGTCCCAGAGGTAGCGCATCTCCAGCATCTCGCGGAACGTCTCGTTGAACGGGGCGACCGCCTGGATGGCGAACCAGGGCAGGCGGCTGACCGCCAGGCGCCGGCCCGCAACCCGCGCCAGGGCGTCGACGAGCGCCTGACCGGTCTGGGTATGGCCACGCATGTGGAAGACCTCGAAGTCGCCCAGGTCGGGCAGCTCGGCGAGCCGCACCATGGTCTCGGCCACGTCGGGCAGATAGGCCCAGCTGTGGGCCACGGAGAGCGGGCCCGGATAGCTGACCGCGGCCAGCGGCTTGCCGGGCTTCAGCAGGCCCTGGCTCAGCCAGTTGTTGCCGGGCCTGGGGCCGAAGAAGTCGCCGGCGCGGACGATCAGCACGGACACGCCGTCCTTGGCCGCGCGGGCCAGAGCCTCTTCCATCTGCACGCGGATCTTGCCCTTGCGGGTGAGCGGGCGCTGCGGCGAGGCCTCGGTGAGATCGGGGAAGGCGTCGGGGCCGTAGTTGTAGACCGTGCCCGGGAACACCAGCCGTGCGCCGACCGCCTTGGCCGCGGCGATCGAGGCGTTCAGCATCGGCAGCTGCAGGCCCGCCCAGTTCTTGTAGCCGGGCGGATTGGCGCCGTGGACGATCAGGCCGCAGCCCTGGGCGGCGGCGACCACGTCGGCGGCGATCATGGCGTCGCCCTTCACCCATTCCAGGGCGGGGCGGGCCTGACGGGCGGCCTCGGGGTTGCGGTTGAGCGCGCGGACGCGCCAGCCGCCGGCGACGAGGCGGTCGGCGACGGCGCCGCCGATCCCGCCGGTCGCGCCGATCACCAGGGCCAGTCTTGCGGATTTGTCGGTCACAGGAACCTCCATGTCTTGTCCCGGACAGAGATGCGGCCCATCTCAGTCAAACGGAATTGCCGAATCCCCTACAGCAGGTATTCATCCGCGCATGCCGGGACCGAATGACTGGGACCTCTTTCAGAGCCTGCACGCGGTGCTTGAGGCCGGGACGCTGTCGGCGGCGGCCAAGCTCCGAGGGCTGACGCAACCGACGCTCGGGCGGCACATCGAAACCCTGGAGAAGCGGCTGGGCTCGCCGCTGTTCCTGCGCAGCCCGCGGGGGCTGCAGCCCACCGACCTGGCGTTGGAGCTGAAGCCGCACCTGCACGATATGGCCGCCGCGGCCGGGGCGGCGGTGCGCGACGCCTCCGGCGCGGCCGACAGCCTGGTGGGCTCGATCCGGATCACCGCCGGCGAGATCGTCGGCGCCGAGGTGCTGCCCCCGATCCTCACCGATTTCCGCGAGAAGCATCCGGGCACGGTGATCGAGCTGCGGGTCTCCAACACCATGGACGACCTGTCGCGGCGCGAGGCCGACATCGCGGTGCGCATGGCGCCGCCGACCCAGAACGCGCTGGTGGCCAAGAAGGTCGGCGAGATCGAGCTGGGCTTCTACGCCTCGCCCGCCTACCTCGCCCGGCATCCCGCGCCCATGGGCTTCGACGAGCTGAAGGGCCACCCGCTGATCGGCTTCGACAGCGAGGCCTACAGCATCCGCGACCTGCCGGGGCTGGACGTGAGCGTCGGCCGCGAGATCTTCGCCTTCCGCACCGACAGCGACCTGACCCAGCTGGCGGCCGTCTCGGCGGGATTCGGCATCGGCGTCGCCCATCCGGGCATCGCGCGCAACCGCGGCCTGAAACGGGTGATGTCCAATGTGGTGGTGTTCCGCCTGGGCGTGTGGATCGTGATGCACGAGAACCTGCGCGCCAGCCGCCGGATGCGCGCCATGTTCGACCATCTGGTGGAGGGCGTGACTGCCTATACCCGCGACAGCCGCGACTGCGAGTGAGCGGGGCGCTCTACGAGGGCGGCTGCCTGTGCGGCCAGGTGCGGTGGGCGGCGCGCGCCGAGCCGGTGAATGTGCGCGTCTGCCACTGCCGCAACTGCCAGCGCTGGACCGGGGCCCCGTTCTTCGCGCGCGCGATCTTCCTCGCCGGCGCCTTCGAGCAGAGCGGCGAGACGACGCGGTGGCCGACCTCGCCGCGTATCGATCGTCGCTCCTGCGCCCGCTGCGGAACGCCGATGTTCGCCGAGCCCAAGGACCCGCCGCTGCGGGTGGGCGTGTCGCTGGCCACCCTGGACGCGCCGGACGCCCTGGCGCCGACGGTTCACATCTGGGTCTGCGAAAAGCTCGGCTGGCTGTCGATCGACGACGGCCTGCCGCAGTTCGAGCGGGGCGCCTGACCGCCTACCAGGTCTCGCGGAACGGACGCACCTCCACCAGGAAGGACCAGGCGGAGCGGTCCTGGCCGGCGATGTGCCAGGCCTCGTCGGCGATGGCGGAGGGCTTGATGAAGAAGTCGTCCGGCGCGTCCTTGAAGCGCTCGCGCGCCCAGGGCACGTCGATCACCGCATCGATCATCACATAGGCGACGTGCACGCCCTGGGGGCCCAGGTCGCGGGCGAGCGATTCCGCGAGGATCCGCTGGGCGGCCTTGGTCGGGGCGAACCCCGCGAAGTTGGCCTTGCCGCGCAGCGACGAGGTGTTGCCGGTGACGATCAGCGCGCCTTCGCCAGCCTCGACCATGGCCGGGGTGAGCCGGCGGGCCAGGTGGTAGAGCGCCATGACGTTGATGTGGAAGTTGGCTTCCAGCACCTCGGGCTCGATGTCGCGGAACGTCCCGAAGGCGCCGCCGACGGCGTTGTGGACCACCACCTTGGCCGGGCCGAAGCGCGCGGTGATGTCGTCCAGCGCGGCGTTGAGCGCCGCAGCGTCGGCGACGTCGCAGGCGACCGCGACGGCGTCGGGCAGCTCGGCCTCAAGCGCGGCCAGACGCTCAGCGTTGCGCGCCAGCATGGCCACGCGATAGCCGCCGGCGGCAAAGCGCCGGGCGATGGCGGCGCCGGTTCCGGGACCGACGCCCGTGACGATAGCGAGAGGCTTGCTCATGCGGCTTGCTCCAGATGGCGGCGCAGGAAGTCGAGGCGGTCGTTGCCGAAGAACATCTCGCCTCCGGTGATGAAGGTCGGCGCGCCGAACACGCCGAGTTCGGCAGCCTGGTGGCTGGCCTCGCTCAGCTCTGCGTCGAGGGCCGGGTCGTCGAGGGCGGCGGCGTCGACGCTGACGCCGGCGGCGCTCAGCAGGGCGGCGACGTCCTGGGCGCTGGCCAGCGGCTTGGGCGCGCCCCAGACGGCGGGGAAGAGGGCGGCGACGGCGGCGCGTCGCTGGTCCCCGGACGCGAGGACGGCGCGCAGCAGGCGCCGTCCATCCAGGGTGCGCATGTCGGGGTGGCGCTCGAAGGCCAGGCCATAGAGGGCGGTCCAGCGCCGCAGGTCGGCGCCGGCGTAGCGGCCCTTGGCGGCGCAGACGATGGTGGTGGGCGTGTTGCCGACCTCCTTCATCACCTCAAGCACGTCCATCGGCTTGAAGACGAGGTCGAGGTCGGTGACCTGACTGTGGGCCAGGTAGCTGTAGGGGCTGCGGAAATCGAAGAAGAAGTCGACAGGCTTGCCTGGGGGCGGGCTTGCGGCGGTCATGGGGCGTCTCCGGTGGCGATGGATGCGGCGGTCAGGCGGCGGCGGGTGTAGGCGTCGGCGGCGGGGCCGGGGCGGGCGTCCAGGCGCGCGGGCGGGACCAACTCGCCTGTCTCGGCGTCGACCAGCGCCAGGCGCACGGGCCGCCCGGTCTGGCGGTCGAGCCGCACGATCGGCGGGGCGCCGAAGCCGGAGGCGTCCCAGCGGTCGCCCCATTCGGCCAGGGCGACCAGCACCATCCAGAGGTCGCGGCCCTTGGCGCTGAGCCCGTATTGCGACCGGGGCGGATGATCCTGGTAAGGCCGCTTCTCGACGAGCCCGGACGCCTCCAGGTGCTTCAGCCGCTCGGAAAGGGTGGTGTTGGGGATGCCGGTGCTTTCCCGCAGGTCGTCGAAGCGGGCGGCGCCGAAGGCCAGGTCACGCAGGATCAGGAACGCCCAGCGGTCGCCGATGGCTTCCAGCGTTCCGGCCACCGAACAGGCCATGCCGGCGAAACTCTTGGCGCGCATGAGCAGGTGACTCCTATCATTGGAGTCACAAATGGCGCCGAAGACCGCGGGCGCAAGGGGCGGACACGAAAACGGCGGCTGCATTGCTGCAGCCGCCGCCGAAATTCGTCGCTCTGGACGGGTCTAGTCTTCCGCGGCTTCCGGCGCGGCCTTTTCCGGGGCGGCAGAGAGGACGTCGGTGACGCCGACGCGGGCCATCTGGCGTTCGGCGATCCGGGCGGACTTTCCGCGGCGGTCGCGCAAGTAATAGAGCTTGGCGCGACGGACGACGCCGCGGCGCTTCACTTCGATGGATTCGATGTTCGGGCTCATCACCGGGAACAGACGCTCGACGCCTTCGCCGAAGCTGATCTTCCGCACAGTGAAGCTCTCGTTGATGCCCTGGCCGCCGCGGGCGATGCAGACGCCCTCATAGGCCTGGACGCGCTCGCGCTCGCCTTCCTTGATCTTCACGTTCACGCGGACGGTGTCGCCCGGCTGGAACTCGGGAATCTGGCGCTTGGCGAGGAGGCGGTCGGCCTCTTCCTTCTCGAGGGTCTCGATCACGTTCATGGTCTTGGTCCTTCTGGGCTTAATCGCCCTTTGCCTGTTGATTGGCGGTCCTGGCGGCCCACAAGTCCGGGCGCCGCTCCCGCGTCGTCTTCTCCCGCTCAGCCTGCCGCCACTTGCCGATTTCGGCGTGGTTGCCGCTCAACAGGACCTCGGGGATATCGAGCCCTTCGAACGTCCGCGGTCGCGTGTACTGCGGATGCTCGAGGAGCCCGTCCTCGAAGCTTTCGTCACTCAAACTCTGCGCCTGCCCCAGAACCCCCGGGACCAGCCGCACGCACGCCTCGATCGTCACCAGCGCGGCGGCCTCGCCACCGGCCAGCACCGCATCGCCCACGGCGATCTCCTCGAACCCGCGGCCGTCTAAGACGCGCTGATCCACCCCTTCGAACCGACCGCAGAGAACGATCAGTCCCGGGCCAGAAGCCCAAGTCTTTACAAGCGCTTGGGTCAGGGGCCGGCCCCTCGCGCTCATGTAGATAAGCGGGCGTTCGCGCCGCTCCACGCTGTCCAGCGCAGAGGCGATCACGTCGGCCCGCATCACCTGTCCAGGACCGCCACCGGAGGGGGTGTCGTCGAGGAAGCCGCGCTTATCTGTGGAAAAGCCCCGAATGTCCAGCGTTTCCAAGGACCAAAGCCCCTGCTCGCGCCAGGCGGTCCCGATCAGGGAGACGCCCAGCGGGCCGGGGAAGGCCTCGGGGAACATGGTCAGCACGGTGGCGTCGAACGGCATGGCGGGCCCAAAGGGCCGCGACGAGAGGCCGCGTCAAGCCTTGTGGGGCATCCCTCCCCTTCAGGGGAGGCTGGCCGAAGGCCGGGTGGGGAAGTGGCGATCAGGCTCGGAGTCGGAGTCCTGGCCCTGGGTTCCCCACCCGTCTCGCTTTGCTCGCCACCCTCCCCTAAAGGGGAGGGATGAACGCAGAAAACCTGGCCGAGACGCTCCAGCTGGAGCGGATCGAAGTGAACCTCTTCCGCGGGACGACGTCGGACAATTCGCCGGGGCGGATTTTCGGCGGGCAGGTGATCGGCCAGTCGCTGCTGGCGGCCTATGAGACGGTGGAAGACCGGATCTGCCACTCGCTGCACTGCTATTTCATCCGGCCGGGCGACCCCACCGTGCCGATCGTCTTCGAGGTGGACCGGTCGCGCGACGGCGGATCGTTCACGACGCGTCGGGTGATCGCCATCCAGCACGGCCAGCAGATCTTCAACCTGGCGGCCTCGTTCATGGCCCCGCAGGAGGGCTTCAACCATCAGGCGCCGATGCCGGCGGGCGCGTCCTGGAAGGACCTGCCCGACGAGGCCCAGATGCAGGCCGAAGCGGTGGCCAAGATGAAGGACGTGCCGGAGGAGGCGAAGCGCTGGATGTCGCGGCCCCGGCCCATCGAGATGCGCTCGGTGGACGCGCGCAGCTATTTCCAGGACGGCGGGCCGAAGGATCCGGAGAGCCAGAGCTGGATCCGCTGCCGCGATCCCATCGGCGACGACCAGCACATGCACCAGGTGATCCTGGCCTATGCGTCGGACATGAACCTGCTGTCGACGGCCATGCGGCCGCACGGGGTGCACTGGCAGACGCCGGGCTTCCAGTCGGCGAGCCTCGACCACGCCATGTGGTTCCACAAGCCGGTGAACTTCAACAACTGGCACCTCTACGCGCAGGACAGCCCGAGCGCGTCCGGCGGGCGGGGGTTCATCCGCGGTTCGATCTACGCCGAGGACGGGACCCTGGTGGCCTCGGTGGCGCAGGAAGGCCTGATCCGGATGCGGCCCGCCAAGGCCTGACATCCCTCCCTTCAGGGGAGGGTGGCCGAAGGCCGGGTGGGAGTCGCGATCACGCTCGGATTCGGAGTCCTGACCCTAGGGCCCCCACCCGTCTCGCTTTGCTCGCCACCCTCCCCTAAAGGGGAGGGATGGACACCCAGACCCTGGTGGAGACGCTCCAGCTCGAGCGTCTGGAAGTGAACCTCTTCCGCGGCGTGACGCCGGACGAGGAGTCGCGTGAGCGGATCTACGGCGGCCAGGTGATCGCGCAATCGCTGCTGGCGGCCTACGAGACGGTGGAAGACCGCGTCTGCCATTCGCTGCACTGCTACTTCATCCGGCCGGGCGACCCGAACATCCCGATCGTCTTCGACGTGGACCGCAGCCGCGACGGCGGCAGCTTCACGACGCGGCGCGTGGTGGCGATCCAGCACGGGCAGCAGATCTTCAACCTGGCGGCCTCGTTCCAGGTGGTCGAGGAGGGCTTCGACCATCAGTCGGAGATGCCGAAGACGGTGTCCTGGGAAGGGCTGGAGGACGACATGGTCCGGCGCGCGCGGCTGATGGCCAAGGCGCCGCCGGAGATGCGCGCCTGGCTCGAACGGCCGCAACCGATCGAGATGCGCACGGTGGGCGGGCACACCGAGGCCTCGCGGCCGGCGGCGCGCGATCCGGTGCAGCAGATGTGGTTCCGGGCCAAGGACCCGATCGGGCCCGATCCGCACATGCACCAGGTGATCATGGCCTACGCTTCGGACATGAGCCTCTTGGGCACGTCGCTCAGGCCCCACGCGCTGGATTTCAACCGGGGCGGCCTGCAGACCGCCAGCCTCGACCACGCCATGTGGTTCCACCGGCCGACCGACTTCAACGAATGGCACCTCTACCACCAGGAGAGCCCCTCGGCGTCCGGCGGGCGGGGCTTCAACCTGGGCTACATCTATCGCGCCTCGGACGGGGTGCTGGTGGCGAGCTGCGCGCAGGAAGGGCTGATGCGGATGAGGAAGCCGAAGGCCTAGGACCTACTCCACCTCGTCGGGCCTCACCGCGACGATGCGGCCGGCGTCCATCTGGACCTCGGGGACGGCCTCGCGGGTGAAGGGCAGCCACCAGCTTTCGCCGTGGGGCGGGGCGACTTCCAAGAGGTCGCCGGCGCCGAAGTCGCGGACCGAGCGGACCTTGCCGATCAGCTCGCCTTCCAGGCTGACCACGTCCAGGCCGATCAGGTCGGTGACGTAGTATTCGTCGTCGTCCGGCTCGGGCAGGGCGGCGCGGGGGATGTAGAGCTTCAGGCCCCGGGCGGCCTCGGCCTGGTTGCGGTCGGTGATCTCGGCGGCGCGGACGACCACGCCGCCCTTGGCGACGCGGCCGCTCAGCACGGTGAGGACCGGCGCGCCGTCCTCACCCAGCAGGGTCTTGTAGTCGACGAGCGCCAGGGGCTCGGCGGTGAAGGCGGTGATCCGCACCTCGCCCTTCACCCCGAAGGCGCCGGCGACGCGACCGACCTGGATCAGCGCGTCGCCCAAGCGGCTTAGCCCTCGGCCGGGGTTTCTTCAGCCGCGGCTTCGGCGGCGGGCTCTTCAGCGGCGGGCGCTTCGGCAGCGGCTTCAGCAGCCGGAGCTTCTTCAGCGGCCGGGGCCTCTTCAGCAACGGCTTCGGCGGCGGGCGCTTCAGCAGCCGGCGCTTCTTCAGCCGGAGCGGCTTCGGCGGCGACTTCCTCGACGACCGGTTCCGGCTCGGGGGCGGGCGGCGGGTTGTTCTTGGCTTCCTCGATGGCCGCGGCGCGGTCGGCTTCGCGCTTGGAGCGCTCCTCGACGCGTTCCTTGGCCTTGGTCCCGGGCTCGCCCTTCTTCGGGTTGTTGCCGTGTTCCCACTTCACGAGGTCCAGCTTGCCGAGCTCGCGGGCGACGCGGTCGGTGGGCTGGGCGCCCTTGCTCATCCACTCCTGGATGCGCTCGACCTTGAGCACGACGCGGTTGGGGTCGTCCTTCTTCAGCAGCGGGTTGTAGGAGCCCACCTTTTCGATGAAGCGGCCATCGCGGGGCGAGTGGCTGTCGGCGACGACGATCGAATAGTAGGGGCGCTTCTTGGCGCCGCCACGGGCGAGACGGATCTTCAGCATTGGGGTTTGTCCTTAGGGTCTATTTCTTGAAAGGGTTGAAGCCGGGCAGGCCACCGCCGCCCAGGCCGGGCAATTTGAATCCGCCGTCGCCCTGGAGCTTGGCGGCCATCTCTTCGATCTCTTTCTCCGTGGGCATCGGCATCTTGCCGCCCCCGAGGTTTTTCAGGCGGTCCATGCCTCCGCCGCCGGGCCCACCCATGCCGCCCAGCATCTGGGCCATCTGGGCGAAGCCCTTGCCGCCGCCCTTGCTCATCATCTTGAAGGCGTCGGCCATCTGGCGGTGCTGCTTCAGCAGGCGGTTGACCTCCGCCACGTCGACGCCCGAACCGGCGGCGATGCGGCGCTTGCGCGAGGCGGCCAGGATGTCGGGCTTCTTGCGCTCCTCCTTGGTCATGGAGGAGATGATCGCCGCCTGGCGGTCGACCATCTTGTCGCTGATGTTAGCCTCGGCGATCTGTTTCTTGATCTTCTGGACCCCGGGCAGCATGCCCATCAGGCCCTCCATGCCGCCCATCTTCTTCATCTGGGCGAGCTGCTCGGCCATCATGTCGAGGTCGAACTGGCCCTTGGCCAGCTTCTTGGCCATGGCCTCGGCCTTGGCGGCGTCGAACTCCTGGCTGGCCTTCTCGACGAGGGCCACGATGTCGCCGTGGCCCAGGATGCGGCCGGCCACGCGGGCGGCGTCGAAGACTTCCAGGCCGTCGATCTTCTCGGAAGTCCCGAGGAACTTGATCGGCAGGCCGGTGACCGCGCGCATGGAGAGCGCGGCGCCGCCGCGGCCGTCGCCGTCGGCGCGGGTGAGGATCAGGCCGGTGAGCGGCAGGCGCTCGTGGAAGGCCTTGGCGGTGCGCACCGCGTCCTGGCCGGTGAGCGCGTCGGCGACCAGCAGGGTCTCGTGCGGATTGGCGATGCGGGCGATCTCGGCCGCCTCGCTCATCATGGCTTCGTCCAGCGTGGTGCGCCCGGCGGTGTCGAGGATGACCACGTCATAGCCCTGGAGGCGGGCGGCGCTCAGCGCGCGCTTGGCGATGTCGGGCGCGGCCTGGCCGGCGACGATGGGCAGGCTCTCGACCTCGGCCAGCTTGGCGAGGGTGGCGAGCTGCTCCATGGCGGCGGGACGGCGCGTGTCCAGCGAGGCCAGCAGGACCTTCTTGCGGTCCTTGCCGAGCTTCAGCGCGAGCTTGCCGGCGGTGGTGGTCTTACCCGAGCCCTGCAGGCCGGCCATCATGATCACGGTGGGCGGGTTCAGCGAGAGCTTCAGGCCCTCCGGCTCGCCTTCACCGCCCAGCATTTCCACCAGGCCGTCGTAGGTGATCTTGACCACCTGGTCGGCCGGGCGGACGGAGCGGATGACCGCCTCGCCGGTGGCCTGTTCCTTGGCCTTGGCGATGAAGTCGCGCACGACCGGCAGGGCGACGTCGGCCTCGAGCAGGGCCACGCGGACCTCGCGCAGAGCCTCATCGACGTCCTTCTCCGACAGCACGCCCTTGCCGCCGAGGCGGTCAAAAACGCTGGAGAGCCGATCTGTTAGCGCCTCGAACAATAGTCACTCCTGTGGCCCAAACGCAGTCGACCCCCGTGCACGATTGCGTGGACGGGGGGCCTCGCCGCCCTCGTCCCAGATAGGTCCTGGGGGTCGTGGCGGTAGAGGGCGCTGACCGAGGTTGGCGCCGGAAGGGCGGGCTTATGCGCTCAAAGGGGGTGCTGGGTCAAGAAAGGAGGCGGAGGAGGATGATCGCCGCAAAGGCTGCGACGACCATGGCCGTGGCCCGCCACCACCAACGCGCGAGGATTTGGCCGCGAGGTGTCAGATCCTCCATGCGAGGCATCCTCATGATAGCGAACCGCGCCCGAGACGCAGTCCGTTTGTGTTCGGCGAGGATCGCATAATACAAGAGCGCCTGGACAATCGCCCCGATGGCGAAGACCGCCACAACCAGGCCTTTGATCCCACCCATCCGGCGTCCCTTATGGAGGGCATCGTCAGATGCCTCCCGCCCTCAAATCTCACGGAGGATGCGAGCCTGCCGGTCCAGGCGTGTCAAGGACGCGCCTACCTCCCCCGCGAAGCGGCGGGAGGGGGACCATCGGCCGAAGAGCCGATGGTGGAGGGGGAAAGCCTCAGGCTCGGCGGATCGATTGGCGGTGACAGGCGCCGCGCTTGCGGCTTTCCCCCTCCACCACCCGCTTTTCAGCGGGCGGTCCCCCTCCCGCCATCGCTGCCGCGATGGGGGAGGTAAATGTCCGAAAGCCGCCAGCGCGGCGCGGCGAACGGACCTATATTCAGCCCATGACCCAATACGCCCTCTTCGACACCGCCATAGGATTTGCCGGGATCGCCTGGAACGCGGCGGGCCTCGTCGGCTGCCACCTGCCCGAGCAGGATCCGGAGGCGAGCCGGCGGAGCTTCCTGCGGAAATTCCCCGACGCCACCGAAGGCCCCATCCCGGACCGGCTGACCGCCACGGTGGAGGGCATCCGCGCCCTGATGCGCGGCGAGAAGCCCGATCTCCTGGACGCGCCGCTCGATATCGGCCGCGTGCCGGAGTTCAACGCGCGGGTCTATGAGATCGCGCGCGCCATCCCGCCGGGCGAGACCCTGACCTATGGCGAGATCGCCGTGAAGCTGGGCGACAAGCTGCTGGCCCGCGATGTGGGTGCGGCGCTGGGGGCCAATCCCTGGCCGATCGTGGTGCCCTGCCACCGGGTGACGGCGGCGGGCGGCAAGCTCGGCGGCTTCTCGGCGCGCGGCGGCGTGAACACCAAGGTCAAACTGCTGGCCATCGAGGGCGCCAAGGTGCTGGAGCCCGCGCCGCCCAAGCCGGCCAAGGCGGCGTCCGCGCCGCAGCCTTCGCTGTTCGATTAGGGGCTGTTCGACTAACCCGCCAGCGAGCGGCCGAGGAACTGGGTGAGGTAGAGGACAATCAGGCCGGCCAGGGCGATGGCGTGGAGCCAGCGGTTGCGGACGAAGGCCAGGACCACCGCAGCCGGAATGATCGCGAACACCGGCGACAGCAGGGTCGCCGGGTTAAAGCGGGCGTGGGCGATGGCCATCTGCGCCCAGATGTCGACGCCGGTCATGAGGGCGATCTCGCCGGCGAACAGCAGCCAGTAGCGGCGCGCGACCCGCTGGTAATGCGCCGCCAGATCGACGGGCCCCTCGCCCAATTCGTCCGGCAGGGCGGCGGCAGCCAGCAGGAACATCATCACCACGGCCACCAGCACGCCCAGAAACATCTCGAAGGTCAGGCCGCGCGCGATCTGGGCCGTGGCGAACCAGCTCCACCACTGGGTGACGATCTTCAGGAAGGCGACGAGGGCCGCCATGGGGGCGAGGACATCCCATCGCACCCGGTCCCCGGCGCCCAGCAGACGGTGCAGGCTGACGACCACGTCACTCACCGCCAGGCCGAGAATGACCGCGGCGAACATCAGCAGATATTCGAACGCCCCCAAGGCCTCGTCCCCCGTGCGCAGATTTTGGAACCACGAAATACACGAAATACACGAACGGGGTGGTCCGGCGGGGCCGCGGAGCGGCGCCTTCCTGTTTGGGAACCACGGAAGACACGGAAAGACCACGGAAAGGGATGATCGGCCCGCGAGCGCGAAGCGCCCTCCGTGTCTTCCGTGTTTTCCGTGGTTTTCTGGCCTGCGGCGCGCCGGGGCGAGACGTGGGCCTAGCCCAGCCGCGCGGCTTCCGCCTCTTCGTGGCTGATGCGTTCGGCGTCGGCGTGGGGGACGCCGAAGGCGGTCAGGATCAGGGCGATCACGTTGATGGCGCGCGCGGGCGCGGCGTCGCCGGAGACCACGTCGCGCTGGGTCATGCGCATGGCGCCGAAGGTGACGGTGAGCGCGGCGTCGACGTCGACATCGCGGAACTGGCCGCGCCGCACCCCCTCGGCATAGAGCTGGGCGAAGCGGACCTCGAACCCGCGCACCCTGGGCGCCCTGGAGGCGGCAAGCTGCAGGGCGACCCAGCCGCGGACCGGATCGGCCAGGTAGGCGGCCATGGCCCGGTGCAGGCTGGCGGCCAGCAGGGTCGCGGGATCGGCGGGCCGCGCCATCAGCTCGACCAGCAGGCCGTCGAGATGGGCCGAGATCCGCTCGTTCAGCGCCGTCACCAGGTCGGTGGTGGTCGGGAAGTAGTTGTAGAAGGTGCCGCGCGAGACGCCGGCGGCGCGCACGAACTCCTCGACCGAGGCGGCCTCGATGCCGCGCTCGGCGACCACGGCCTCGGCGGCGCTCAGCAGCAGCTCACGCGTCTTCGCACGCCGCTGCTCAGCCGCCGCGGCGCGGGCCGGCAGATTGACCCGCATGGGTCGCCGCTCGCCCCCTGCTGGCGCCTTCGGATGGGTCACGCGATATCCGCGGCGTGCCCTTCGATCAGGGCGGCGACCAGCTCGGCCACCGGGCCGCCCTGGGTGTGCTGGATGCGCACTTCGCGCTTCAGCGCCTCGATCATTTCCTGACGCGCGTGGGGCGAGATCGCGCTGATCGCGCGCGTGGTGGCGCGGGAGAGGGCGAGCGCGGTCTGCACGTCGATTTCGAGGGCAAGGGAGGTGGGCGAATCGTTCGCCGGTTGAGAGCACGATGTCATGGGTCGTCCAGAGTGTTGGCGACGCGTCGCGGTCTGCCAAAGCCACGCAGGCCGCTGACACCGGTTACCCGTCTGGGGGAAAGGGGGCGGCTTATGAGTCAGGTTGACGACACTGTCAACTTGAAAACTGCGCAGCTTGGAACGGCGTTCTTGAATCGGAGTCCTCCTCCCCCTGTGGGAGGAGGTGTCAGCCGGAAGGCTGACGGAGGTGGGGTCGCGCAGGACTGTCAGCCGCGCCGGCGGCAGGGACCACAATTGGCCAACCGCGGAGATCGCGGAGCCGCGCGGAGATGGCGGCGGCGAGTCTCTGCGAACCTCCGCGATCCCTGCGGTCCGAATAGGCGGCGCCTGCGGCGCATAGGTTCCGAGAGGACTTTCGACCCCACCTCCGACCTGCATGCGCAGGCCACCTCCTCCCACAGGGGGAGGAGGACGCGGATCGTTGTCAGGTGGGCGTCTTCATCCGGGAGAACAGGTCGTGCAGCACGCCGACGGCCTGTTCGGCCTCGGTGCGGTCGATGACCTCGTGGTCGTCGCCGTAGCCCATCATGTCGCCGCCCCAGAGCGCCTGGACCACGATGCCGTCGCGCCGGGAGACCATGCCGACGCGGCGGTAGAAGAGGCCATAGTCCACCTCAGGCTGCGGGATCAGCCAGGTGATCTGGCCGCGCACGGGGACGATGGATTCGTCGCGGCAGAGCGCGCGGGCGCCGTAGCCTGGGCAATTGATGACGACCTTTTCCTTCAGTGTCGCGAGCTCGGAGAGGTCGTGGAACTCGCGCCGCTCGACGCGGCCCCCGCCGGCCAGGAAGTCAGCCATCAGGGTGTGGGCGTAGTCGGCGACGTTGTACTGGAGCTGCGAGGTGCGGCCCACCCGGTCGGAGGGGAACGGGGTCGAGCCGGCCAGCAGGCGCTCGCGCTTGGGCGTGATGTCGCTGAGCCGATCCAGATAGTCGGCGAACTCGAGAGGCGGACGCGTGGCGGGCGGCGGCGCGGGCGGAGGCTTGTCGTCGACCACGTAGTACTGGTCCCGCCACTCGATGGGCGTGCCCGGCAGGCCGAGGTAGCGGCGGTAACGCTTGAAGGAGATGCGCGCCATCTCCTCCCATTGTGCGGCGAACCCCGGGGCGGCGGACGACGTGAGCGCGATGCGGCTGTCGGGCGTCCAGGTCCCGGTGGCGCGGGCCGAGCGGGCGTCGGGGAGCAGGTCCTTGGCGTAGATGGTGACCTTGGCGCCGGCCTCCTGGGCCAGGATCGCCGAGGTGAGGCCCAACGCTCCGCAGCCGACGACGGCGACCTCCTTCGGGCTGCGGACCATGGCCTTGCGCAGCGCCATGGTCCCCGAGCCCCAGCTGAGCGACCAGCCCGAGCCGCCGTGGCCGTAGTTGTGCACCACCAGGGTCTGGCCGATCTCCTCGGCCTCGATGCGCGGGCCCTGGGCGCGGAAGGGGCGCAGGCAGACGGTGATGTCGAACACCCGGTCCATCTGCGCATGCACAGGATAGATCGGCGGACGCGCGGCGAGGGGCGGCCCGGGCGGCGCAGGCGGGGATGCGAGCGGCTGGGCGCGGGGCGGTCGCGTCGCATCGATCGAAACGCAGCCGCCCAGGCCCAGCATCGTGGGCGCCATCAACCCGGCCCCCGCGCCGGCGCGGAGCAGGGCGCGGCGATCCAGGTCTCCAAAACGCGCCATGACCTCTCCCCGATCTCTCGCAACGCCGCAGACTGACCCATCGCCGAGCGTCACCGCAAGCCCGGGTGACAGCCTTCGCGGGCGCCGCTAACCAAATGCCATGGCCATAGGCGTGTTCGATTCCGGCGTGGGCGGCTTGAGCGTCCACCACAGGCTGGTGGAGCGGTTCCCGACCGCCGACTTCGTCTATCTCGCCGACCAGGCCAACACCCCCTATGGCGGGCGGCCCGGCGAGGAGATCGTCGCGCTGACCAAGGCCGGGTGCGAGCGGCTGTTCGCCGAAGGCTGCGACCTGATCGTGCTGGCCTGCAACACCGCGTCCGGGATCGCGCTGCGCCGCCTGCAGCAGACCTGGTTGCCCGGGCTGCGGCGCGAGCGAGGCAAGGCCCTCAACGTGCTGGGGATCATCGTGCCGACCATCGAGGCGGCGACGGGGCTGCCCTGGGAGCATGAGGCCGAGCGGCGCGACGACCGGCTGGGCGAGAAGCTGGAGAAGGTGGAGATCCTGGCGATCTTCGCCACCCCGGCGACGGTGGCCAGCCGCGTCTACGAGATCGAGATCGACAAGCGCCGCGAGGACGTGGCGGTGTTCTCCGAGCCTTGCCCGCAGCTCGCGCCGATGATCGAGGCCGGGGCTGGCCACGCGGAGTTGGCGCCGATCATCGCCGGCCATGTGGCCGCGGTGGCCAAGCGGATCGGGCGGCCGCCGGACCGGGCGATCCTCGGCTGCACGCACTATGAGATCGTCGCCGACCTGTTCCGCGCGGCCCTGCCGGCCGGGACGCCGCTGATCCACCAGCCGGATTCCACGGCCGACGCCCTGGCGCGCTACCTGGAGCGGCATCCCGAATATCTGACAGGCGACACGGGTCTTCGACGTTTTCTGACCACGGGGAAGCCCGGCGCGCAGTCGGCGCTGGTTGAAGCCTTCTGGGGTGGACCGCTAAGCTTCGAGCGGGCTTAGGGGATTTCGGTCATGAAGATGCTGATGGGCGTGGCGCTGGGCGCGGCCTTGCTGGCGGGCGCCGCGCGCGCGGAGGTCACCGACAAGTCGGCGGCCGGGTTCGAGGTGGTGGAGAAGGCGACCATCGCCGCGCCGGTCGGCAAGGTCTGGGACGCGCTGATGCGGCCGGGCAGATGGTGGTCGAGCACGCACAGCTGGTCGGGCGACGCCAAGAACCTCTACTTCGACCCGTCGGGCTGCTTCTGCGAGACGCTGAAGCGCGGCGCGGTGCGGCACATGACGATCGTCTACAATGACGGGGCCACGACGCTGCGGCTGTTCGGGAGCCTTGGGCCGCTGCAGTTCACGGGGGCGTCGGGCCACCTGGGCGTCAGCCTCAAGCCTGCGGGCGACAAGACCGAGCTCACCCTCAGCTATGACGTGGGCGGCTACATGAAGGGCGGCCTCGCCGAGACCGCCGCGGCGCCGGTGGACAAGGTGCTGGGCGAGCAGGTGGCCCGGCTGGCGAAGTATGTGGAGACCGGCAAGCCGGAGTAGGCCGCCTCGATAGGTTTTGGCTGCGGGATAGAGCACGCCTATATCGGAGCCATGCTCCCGACCCTTCGCCAACTGCAGTATCTGAAGCTCCTCGCCGAACACGGCAGCTTCAATCGCGCCGCCGAGGCCGCGCACGTGACCCAGCCGACGCTGTCATCGGGGATCCAGGAGCTGGAGCGGACGCTGGGCGCGGTGGTGGTCGACCGGGCGCGGTCCGGGGTGATCCTGACGGCGGTGGGGGAAGAGGCGTTGCGGCGCGCCACCGTGATCCTCAACGAGACCGAGGAGCTGGTGGAGGCGGCGAAGAACGCCGGCCAGCCGCTGACCGGGCGGTTCCGGCTGGGGGTGATCCCGACGATCGCGCCGTTCCTGCTGCCCAAGGCCCTGCCGCTGATGCGGGCGCGGTTCCCGAAGCTGCGGCTCTTCCTGCGGGAGGACCTGACCCAGCGGCTGATCGCGGCGCTGAAGGCCGGGCAGCTGGACGCGGCGCTGATCGCCCTGCCGTTCGACATGCACGGGCTGAACTGGGCGCACGTGTCGGACGACGAACTGCTGGCGGCCATGCCGGCGGGGCATCCCATGGCCCGGCTCAAGTCGGCGGACCCGGCGGCCATGGCGCACGAGGACCTGATCCTGCTGGAGGACGGCCATTGCCTGCGCGACCACGCGCTGGCCGCCTGTGGCCTCAAGCCGCCGAAGACCGCGGCGGGCGAGGAGGGGTTCGCGGCCACCTCGCTGCCGACCCTGGTGCAGATGGTCTCCTCGGGGCTGGGCATGACCTTCCTGCCGGCCATGGCGGTGAACGCGGGGCTGACCAACGCCACCGAGGTCGCCACGCGGCCGATCGCGCCGGCTCACGCCAGCCGCGAGATCGTCGTCGCCTGGCGGGCGGGGTCGAACCGCGCCGCCGAGGGGCGGCTGCTGGCGGAGGTGCTCCGCGAATAGACGGATTTAGACATATCGAAATACGCTTGCATTACGAAAACGGTTTAGATATATCGATAGCGCCCCACTTAAGGAGGGGGTTTTCGATATGCACAGACATCATCACTTTTTCGGCCGCGACGAGCATCGCGGCCGCGGTCCTTGGGGCCACATGGGCGGCGGGCATCACGGGATGCGCGGACGCCACCGCGAGGGCCGCGGCGGCCGGTTCCTGGAGCACGGCGATCTTCGCTACGTGGTCCTGGCGCTGATCGCCGACGAGCCGCGCCACGGCTACGACCTGATCAAGGACCTGGAAGAGCGCACCGGCGGCGCCTACCGCCCCTCGCCCGGCGTGATCTATCCGCTGCTGGCCATGCTCGAAGACGAGGGCCTGATCGCCCAGGCTCAGGCCGAGGGCGGGCGCAAGCTGTTCAGCATCACCGAGGACGGCAAGGCCGCGCTCGAGCAGAACCGCGCCGGCGTCGAGGCCATGTTCGGCCGCATGGCCGAGGCCTCGGAAGGCTCGCGCATGGCCCGCCCGCGCATGGCCCGCGCCATCGCCAACTTCCACATGGCGCTCGGCCAGCGGACGCGGCGCGACCTCAGCGAAGAGCAGCTCGACCGGCTGATCGCGATCATCGACGACACCGCCTCGGCCATCGAGAAGATCTAGGGAGGCCTCAGGTGCGCTCCTCATCGACGATCCTGACACAAGCGGCGCAGGGCTATCTGGCGCTGCTGTGCGACCACTTCGCGGCCCGCGTCCCGGCGCAGGCCGAGGGGCGCGAGGCGCGCATCAGCTTCACCACCGGCGAGGTCCGGCTGCGCGCCTCGCCGATGACGCTGATGGTCACCGCCGACGCGGCCGAGCCCGACGCGCTCGCCCGGCTCGAGGGCCTGGTGGAGCGACACCTGAAGCGCCTGGCCGAGAGCGAGGCCGGGCTGGCGGTGGAGTGGCGGCGGGCTCCGCTCGGCGCCTGATCAATCCATCAGCTTCTGAGCCAGGTAGACGTAGTGCCGGGCCCAGCGGCGGGCGTTGAGTTCGGGGTCGGCGTCGTTGGCGTGCCCCCCGAAGGTCTGCTCATAGTAGAGGTAGGGGATCCCCATACTCTCGAGCATGGCCGCGTACTTGCGCGGATGTCCCGGGTGCACCCGGTCATCGCGCGTGTTGGTGGTGATGTAGGGCTCCGGGTATTTCACGCCGGGCTTCAGGTTCTGATAGGCCGAATATTTGGCGATGAACGCGCGATCGGCGGGGACGTCCGGATCGCCGTATTCCGCCACCCATGAGGCGCCCGCCGACAGGTGGTTGTAGCGCAGCATGTCGATCAGCGGGCTCTCGATGACGATGGCGTTCCAGAGCTCGGGATGCTGGGTCATGGAGACGGTGGTGAGCACGCCGCCGTTGGAGCGGCCATAGATGCCGAGCCGGCGCGGCGAGGTGATCTTGCGGGCGAACATGTCCTTGGCCACGGCGGCGAAGTCGTCGAAGGCCAGCTGGCGTTTCTCGCGCAGCACCGCGTCGTGCCAGGCGGGGCCGAACTCGCCGCCGCCGCGGATATTGGCGATGACGTAGGCGCCGCCGCGCTCCAGCCAGATCTTGCCCATCTCGGGCACGTAGACCGGCGGCTTGGCGAGCTCGAAGCCGCCGTAGCCGTACATGATGGTGGGTGTCGAGCCGTCGGCCTTCATGCCTTTCGGGCGGACCACGAAGTAGGGGATTTTCGTCCCGTCCGATGAGGTCGCCCAGAACTGCTCGACCACGTCTTTACTGGCGTCGAAGCGGGCGGGCAGGGTCTTGATCTTGGTCGCGGTGAAGGCCGCCGCGTCGGCCAGCCACAGCGAGGTCGGGTCGAGGAAGCCCTCGGCGGTGAACACCACCTGATTGTCGTCGTCGGAGGCGGAGACCTCGTTGATGTTGGCGTTGGCCGGCAGCGGGAGCGCGTGGCCCAGCCAGACGCCGGCCTTGTGGTCGTAGGTGTCGACCGCGCCCTTCACGTCGCGCAGCAAAGTGACGATCAGGCGGTCCTTCGAGGAGTCCACCGTCTGGACGGAGTCGTGGGGGCCGGGCGCGAAGACCAGCTGCGGCTTGGCGGCGGCGGGGTCGCGCTTGAGGTCGGCGAGATCGAAGCTGATCACCGCGCCCGCGCCGAAGGCCTTGCCGCCGTGGGTCCAGGCCTGCTTCAGGCTGAACACCGCCTGGCCGTCGACGTAGGTCTCGAACTGGGTCTTGGGCGGCAGGGGAAGGCGGACCGGCCCCTTTTCGCTCAGCAGGCTGAACTCGGTCTCGAAGAAGGTGACGCCGCGCCGGATGAGCACCGCGTCGGCGTGGCCGCCCTGGCCATAGAGCACGATGGCCGAGGCCGAGACGTCCACGGGTTGGCCGCGGAACACCTCGACGGGCTCGCCGCCTCGGGCGAGGGTTTTGACGACGTAGCCGTAGCCGGACTTGGTGACTTCCCCGAGCTTCCATTCACGGTCGGCGATCAGGTGGTCGTGGTCGATCCACGCGACGTTCTGCTTGCCGTTGGCGAAGCGGAAGCCGTTCGCCACGAAGGTCTTGGTGGTGGTGTCGAATTCGCGCAGTTCGACCGCGTCGCTGCCACCGTTGGAGAGGCGCACGAGGCAGAGCGTCTGGGCGGGCCTCAGGCAATCGGCGCCCTTCCAGATCCAGTTCTTACCCTCCGTCTTCGACAGGGCGTCGAGGTCGAGCAGCGTCTCCCACTCGGGGCTCGCGGCGCGGTACGACGCCACACTGGTGTGGCGCCAGACGCCGTGCACATGGGTGGCGTCCTGCCAGAAGTTGTCGATGCCGCCGGCCCTGAAGTGCGGGGTGGCGATGCGGTCCTCGGCGGTGAAGATCGCCCGCGCCTCGGTGTGGAAAGTCTCGTAGCGGGCGTCGCCTTCCAGGCGTTTCGCCGACTTGGCGTTCTGGCCTTCGACCCAGGTCATGGACCGGGGCGCGTCGATGTCCTCCAGCCAGGCGAAGGGGTCGGCCGCGCCGACCGCCTTGGGGGCCTGGGCGTGACTGAGGGACGGGACGAGGGCGAGCGCGGCCAGCGCGCAAAGCAGGACTTTCATGCCTCCGGTTGTAGCGGGGCCGGAACGGGCCTGCCTAGCGTCACGTGCGTCCGAGGCCGTCTTCGCCTATATGTCCGCCGCCATGAGCCGTCCGTTCCTGAAGATGAACGGGCTCGGCAACGACTTCGTCGTGGTCGAGACCCGCAGCGCGCCGTTCGCGCCGACGGCTGACGAGGTGCGCGCCATCGCCGACCGGATCAGCGGGGTCGGCTGCGACCAGCTGATCGTCATCGACAAGGCCGATGGGGCCGACGCCGGCGTGCGGTTCTGGAACGCCGATGGCGAGGAAGTGGGCGCGTGCGGCAACGGCACGCGCTGCGTGGGCTGGCTGATGATGCAGGCGAGCGGCAAGGATCAGGTGGTGATCGCCACCAAGGCCGGGCGGCTGATCGCGTCGAAGGCCGGCGAGCGGCTGGTCAGCGTCGACATGGGCGAGCCCGGGCTCGGCTGGCGCGACATCCCCCTGGCCGAGGAGCGCGACACCCTGGTGATGGCCGCGCCGCTGCATCCCGGGCTCGATGAGGCGGGGACCTGCGTCTCCATGGGCAATCCGCATGTGGTCTTCTTCATGCCGGAACTGGACGAGGCGTTCGTGCGCAGCGTCGGGCCGGTGATCGAGCGCCACCCGCTGTTCCCTGAGGGGGTCAATGTGGGTTTCGCCCAGGTGCTGGGCCGCGACCGCATCCGGCTGAAGGTCTGGGAGCGCGGGGTGGGCCTGACCCAGGCCTGCGGCACCGGCGCCTGCGCGGCCCTGGTGGCGGCGGCGCGGCGGGGCCTGACCGAGCGGACGGCGACGGTGGTGGTCGACGGCGGCGAGCTGCTGATCGACTGGCGCGAAGACGGCCATGTGATCATGACCGGCCCGGCCGCGGTGGACTTCGCGGGAGAGCTGCCGTGAGAGCCCCCTCCACCGCTACGCGGTCCCCCTCCCCCAGGGGGGGAGGAGAAAGCGACGTCGATGTCGTCACGTTCGGTTGTCGGCTGAACGCCTATGAGAGCGAGATCATCCGCAAGCAGGCGGACGCCGACGGGCTGACCGATGCGGTGGTGTTCAACACCTGCGCGGTGACCGGCGAGGCGGTGCGCCAGGCCCGCCAGGCGATCCGCAAGGCGCGGCGCGAGCGGCCGGGCGCGAAGCTGATCGTCACCGGCTGCGCGGCGCAGATCGACCCGGCGGCCTTCGCGGCGATGCCGGAAGTCGACCTGGTGCTGGGCAATGCGGAGAAGGCGGCGGCCGGGTCCTACCTGCCGCAGCCCGAACTGGGCCGCGTGCGGGTCAACGACATCATGAGCGTGCGCGAGACCGCCGGGCATCTGATCGACGGGCTGAAGGATCGCGCGCGGGCGTATGTGGAAGTGCAGAACGGCTGCGACCACCGCTGCACCTTCTGCATCATCCCGTTCGGGCGGGGCAATTCGCGCTCGGCGCCGGCCGGGGAGGTGGTGGCGCAGGTGAAGCGCCTGGCCGCCCAGGGCTACCGCGAGGTGGTGCTGACCGGGGTGGACGTGACCAGCTGGGGCGCCGACTTGCCGGGGCAGCCGAGCCTGGGGCAACTGGTGGCGCGGATCCTGAAGCTGGTCCCGGAGCTGCCGCGGCTTCGCCTGTCGTCGATCGACGCCGCCGAGATCGATCCGGACCTGATGGCCTGTCTGGCGACGGAGCCCAGGCTGATGCCCTACCTGCACCTGTCGCTGCAGGCGGGCGACGACATGATCCTGAAGCGCATGAAGCGGCGGCATTCGCGTGCGGATGCGCTCAAGCTGATCGCCGACGTCCGCGCCGTGCGGCCGGACACCGCGTTCGGCGCGGACTTCATCGCGGGCTTCCCCACCGAGACCGAGGCGATGTTCGAAAACACGCTCACGCTGGTGGAGGAGGCCGGGCTGTCGTTCCTGCACGTCTTCCCCTACAGCGCCCGGCCCGGCACCCCGGCGGCGCGGATGCCGGCGGTGAAGGGCTCAGAGATCAAGGCCCGCGCGGCGCGGCTGCGCGCGGCGGGCGAGGCGGCGCTCGGCCGGCACCTGCAGCGGCAGGTCGGGCGCACGCTGATGGGGCTGGTGGAGCGGGATGGATTGGCCCGCGCCGAGGACTTCACGGAGATCGCGTTCACGGGCGAGGCGCCGATCGGCGAGGTCGTGGCCCTGCGGGTCACGGGCCACGACGGCAAGCGGGTGCTCGCGCGGACCCTGGTGCTGGAAGCGGCGGAATGAGCCGGAGCGGCGGGTGCCAGTGCGGGGCGGTGCGGTTCTGCGTGGACGACCTGGGCGAGGTCAGCATCTGTCATTGCCGGATGTGCCAGAAGGCGCTGGGCGGGGTGTTCGGACCCTATGCCGAGGCCAAGGGCCTGGTCTGGACGCGCGGCGAGCGGCGGCGGTTCCAGAGCTCCAACAAGATCTGGCGCGGCTTCTGCGGGGACTGCGGCACGCCGCTGACCTTCGAACACGTGGGCGGCCTGGTCAGCTTGGCCATCGGCGCGTTTGACGATCCCGCCTCTATCCGGCCGCTCGAACAGCTCGACAGTCCCGCGCGCCTGCCCTGGTTCGAGGACCTCGCGGGTCTGCCGAACCATCCGAGCGATGAGCCGCGGGCCGCCGCCTATCTGGCGAGCATCGTCTCCTACCAGCACCCCGACCACGACACGGAGAGCTGGCCGCCCGAGCGCTAGCCCCTACCTCCCCCGCGTAGCGGCGGGAGGGGGACCATCGGCCGAAGAGCCGATGGTGGAGGGGGCAAGCCTCAGGCTCGGGTGATCGATCGGGCTGCCTTGAATTCAGTGGATGGGGCCTTCCCCCTCCACCACTCGCTCTTCGCTGCGCTCGGCGAGCGGTCCCCCTCCCGCCACTGCTGCCGCAGTGGGGGAGGTAGGCGGGTCCTCCGGCAGCGGGCCGCCGAAGCCGGGGAGGGACCAGTTCCAGAGGATCGCGCCGGCGCGGATCGAGAGCGCGACGATGAAGCCCAGGACGCCGGCGGCGGTGGTGGGCACGTTCTCCAGGCCCAGCACGACGAAGGTCCCGGCCCCGGCCAGGGCGGGGGTCACATAGAGCTGGCGCTGCAGCAGGACGCTCGGCTCGTGGGCGAGGACGTCGCGGATGACGCCGCCGAAGGTGGCGGTGAGCACGCCCATGACCACGGCGGAGAACGGCGGGACGCCCAGCGCCTGGGCCTTCAGCGCGCCCACGATGGCGTAGGCGGCCATGCCGACCGCGTCGAGCCAGGTCAGGATGCTGGACCGGAAGCGCCGGGGACCCAGCACCCAGACCGCCGCGGCGGCCGCCAGACAGGCCAGGATGTAGTCCGGCCGGGCGACCCAGAACACCGGCGCGCCGATCAAGAGGTCGCGCAGGGTGCCGCCGCCGACCCCGGTGACGGCGGCGAAGAAGCCGAAGGTGACGATGTCGTGCTTGCGCCTGGCGGCCGCCAGCGCCCCGGTCGCGCCGAACACGGCGACGGCGGCGTAGTCGAGGACGGTGAGGGTGAGGCCGAGCCGGTCCATAGCGCCGCACCCTGTAAGCAGGCGTGACGCCGCGCAAGTGGCCCGCTAGAAGCCCCGGCATGACCGAACCCAAACGCGGCTGGTTCCAGAAGCTGACGGCCGGCCTGACCCGCTCGTCCAAGCAGATGACCGAGCAGATCACCCAGGTCTTCGTCGCCAAGGAGCCGCTGGACCAGGCCCGCCTCGACGCGCTGGAGGAGATGCTGATCGAGGCCGACCTCGGCCCGCACTCGGCCGCGCGGATCACCCAGCGCTTCTCCGACGAGAAGTTTGGCAAGCAGGTCTCCGAAGAGGAGATCAAGGAGGCGCTGGCCCAGGCGATCGGCGACGAGCTGTCATCGCGGCAGGGCGATTTCGACGCGCTGTCAGGCCCCCGGCCCTATGTGGTGCTGTTCATCGGGGTGAACGGATCGGGCAAGACCACGACGCTGGGCAAGATCGCGTCCGACCTGACCTCGCGCGGCGCCAAGGTGCTGGTGGTGGCGGGCGACACCTTCCGGGCCGCCGCCGTCGAGCAGCTGAAGATCTGGGCCGAGCGGGCGGGCGCCGACTTCATGAGCCGGCCGATGAACTCCGACGCGGCCGGACTGGCGTTCGAGGCGCTGGAGCGGGCCAAGGCGCAGAACTACGACGTGGTGCTGATCGACACGGCCGGGCGGCTGCAGAACAAGCAGGGGCTGATGGACGAACTGCACAAGATCATCCGGGTGGTGAAGAAGCTCGATCCGGACGCGCCGCACGAAACCCTGCTGGTGCTGGACGCCACGGTGGGCCGCAATGCGCTGGCCCAGGAAAACATCTTCGGCAACCAGATCGGAGTGAGCGGCATCGTGATGACCAAGCTCGACGGCACCGCGCGCGGCGGGGTGCTGGTGCCGGTGGCGCAGGCCTCGGACAGCCCCATCAAACTGATCGGGGTCGGCGAAGGGATCGACGACCTGCAGCCGTTCAACGCGCACGCCTTCGCGCGGTCGCTGGTGGGCCTCGAGGAGCCGGTGCGATGAGCGACAGTCCGTACGTGCCGCACCGCAAGGCGCCGAAGTGGGTGCGTTGGTTCGTGGACTACGCCGGCCTGGCCGCGTTCCTCGTCACCTTGCTGGTGGCGAGCCGGATGCACCGGCCGGACGCGGCGATCACCGCCAGCTGGGCGATCGTCGGCGGTTCGCTCCTGGCGCTGGCCGTGGGTCTGTTCTGGGAACGCCGCATCGCGCCCATGCCGCTGGTGACGGCGGTCCTGGGGCTGATCTTCGGCGGGCTGACCCTGTTCTTCCACGACGAGCGGTTCATCAAGGTCAAGCCGACCATCCTCTACACGGCCTTTGGTCTCTTCCTGCTGACCGGCCTGGTGCGCGGCAAGAACCCGCTGAAGGCGCTGATGGGCGACGCCTTCCACCTGCCCGACCCGATCGTCCGTACGCTTACGCTGCGCTATGCCCTGTTCTTCTTCGCGCTCGCCGTGGCCAACGAGGCGGTGTGGCGCACGCAGAGCACGGTGGTCTGGGGCTTCTTCAAGTTTCCCGGGGTTGCGGTGCTGATCTTCCTGTTCGCCATGAGCCAGGCGCCGCTGATGATGAAGCACATGCCGGACGAAGAGGCGGCCGATGCGCAGAAGCCGACCGTCGAAGGGCCCTGAACGCTTGCTCCGCCGCCCACGGAAGGTCTGTAATTAAAACGACGCAATCGGCCTCTAGCGTCCGCGCAACCTTGCGGGGGATACCGATGGCCAAGACGAAGTCCGGCGCTAAGGGGGGCATCGCCGCCCTCGACCGTTCGCCCAGCCACCTGCTGCATCGAGCCCTGCAGCGCGCTCTGGATATCTACGCCGAGGAATTCGGCGAGGGCGCGATCACGCAACGGCAGTTCGCGGTGCTGGCCGCCGCCGAAACCCACGAGGGCGCGACCCAGGCCGACCTTGTGCGGACGACCGGCATCGACCGCTCGACGCTGGCCGACATGGCCCGGCGGATGATCGACAAGGGTCTGCTGGAGCGGGAGCGCTCGACGCTGGACGCGCGCGCCAATGCGGTGCGGCTGACCGACGCCGGCCGCGCGACCCTGGCCGAGGCCAGCCCGCGGATGGCGGCGGCGGACGGACGGGTGCTGAAGCTCTTGTCCGGCGGCGGACGCCGCTCGGCCTTCGTCAGCCTGCTGCAGGACCTGGTGAAGAAGACGCCGGAGAAGAAGGCGCCCAAGGCCGCCAAGGCTCCGAAGCCGGAGAAGGCGCCGAAGGCGGTCAAGCCCAGCGCCAAGGCCGCCAAGCCGCACAAGGGCGCGCCCAAGCCCAAGGCCGGCAAGAAGGCGAAGAAGAAGGCGGCCTAGGCCGCGTCGGCGTTCGTTTCGCCGGGCCGGCGGGGCATGGTGATGGTCGAGGGGCGCAGGTAGGGCGAGCGGATCCGGTCGTAGTTCGGATCGGGAAGTTTGCGGGCGATCAGTTCGAGCAGCTCGGCGCCGTCGACAACCGCCGGCGGCGGCTCTCGAAACAGCTCGCCCCAGAGGGCGACGGCTTCCTCGTAAATACGCTGGTCCCGACTGGTCATAACCCCGGTAACCCCCATTCGCCGGGAGCGTTCCTAATTTCGGAAGGTTAATTATTCTAGCAGCTTAGCTTGGCAGCTCTGCTTTAGGTTAAACGCGGATATCGAGCAGGGAGCCTGGCCGGAGCACCTTGGCGGGGGCCGGGGCGGTCGGATCGGGCACGACCTGGGGGCGCTGGACGGGCGCCGGCGCCCGGGCCGCGGCGAAGGCCTGGGCCGCGGGAGGGCTGGCGACGGTCGGGCTGGGGGCGGGCGCATTGGCCCGGCCCATGGCGGCGTCGAAGAAGGCCCGCTGGGCCGCCACGCGCGCCGCGTCCGCCGCCGGATTGGCGGGTGGCTGGACAGGATAGGCGCTGGGACGGATCGGCGTCACGGGGCGGGCGGCTCGCGGTTATGGTTAACGCCGGGCCAATCTGGCGGCTCCGGCTCAACACGTGGTTAACGCAGTTGGGGGTTAACGCGCGGCGAGCGCCTGCAGGGCCAGCAGGCGCGCCTCTTCCTGGCCCAGCGGGCCGGTGTGCTTGGCGAGGATCTTGCCGTCGCGGCCCACCAGATAGGTCTCGGGCACCCCGGTGATGCCGAAGTCGATGCCGGCGCGGCCGTCGTCGTCGGTGACGCGGGTGAGGAAGGGATCGCCGAGCCGGGCCAGGAAGGCCCGGGTTTTCTCGTGCGCGCCGCGCGGCGGCACGTCCTCATAGGCGACGCCGATGATGTGGACGCCGCGCTCCTTGATGCCGAGCAGGGCCGGCTGATCGAGCTCGCAGGGGCCGCACCAGGAGGCGTAGAAGTTGACCACCACCGGCCCGTCCCTGAGCGCGTCGCGCAGGCGCACGGGAGTGGCGTCGTCGAGGCTGGGCAGGGTGAGGTCCGGCATCTGCTTGCCCACGAGCGCCGTGGGCTGCACGTGGGGATCGTGATGCAGGCCGAAGGTGGCGAACAGGATCGCCAGCGCGACGATGGCGACCAGCGGCAGGACCGCGACCCAGCGACTCACGTGTGGGGGCTCATTTGGGGGCCAGCTCCTGAGCCTTCTTCTTCCAGCGCCGCGCGTGGTTCAGCGACGAGAGGATGAGGATCAGGAACACCGCGCCGGTGATGCCGTAGGCGGACCAGACGAAGAAGGCGTACTTGCCGGTTTCCAGGTTGAGCATGGGCCTAGGCTCTCGCGGCTCTGAGGGCGGCGGCCTCGGCGCGGCGGCGCCAGACCTCGCCGCGGATGCGCACCAGCCACAGCGACCCGAAGGCCGACATATAGGCCAGCACCAGCAGGATCACCGGCCAGAAGAACACCGGGGCCAGCGCCGAGCCGCCGGCGCGGAACACCGAGGGGCCCTGGTGCAGGGTGTTCCACCAGGTGACGCTGTAGTGGATGATCGGCAGGTTGACCGCGCCCACCAGGGCCAGGATCGCCGCGGCCCGGGCGCCCTTGGTCTCGTCGTCGATGGAGGCCCGAAGCGCCATGTAGGCGACGTAGATCAGCAGCAGGGCCAGGACCGAGGTCAGCCGCGCGTCCCAGACCCAGTAGGTCCCCCACATGGGTCGGCCCCAGAGCGAGCCGGTGGCCAGCGCCAGCACCGTGAAGCCGGCGCCCAGCGGGGCTGCGGCCTGGGCGGCGCAGTCGGCCAGGACATGGCGGAAGACGAGCGCCAGCAGGCTGGCGACCGCCAGGCAGGCGTAGACGAACTCGCTCATCCAGGCGGCGGGGATGTGGATGAACAGGATGCGGACGGTGGCGCCCTGCTGGTAGTCCTCCGGCGCGGTCCAGCCGAGCCACAGGCCGGCCAGGCCCAGGACGAGCGCGATCGCTCCGAACATCGGGGCGGCCCAGCGCGAAAAGGCCATGAACCGCTCGGGGTTCGTCAGGAACGCGGGCGCCGGGAGCATGGGGCGGGATTAGACCGCGCGCACGGTCCGGGCAACCCGGACCGGCGCGAGGTCGTGGGGCCTAGCTGCGCGGCGGGCTCGGCGGCGTGGGGGGAACCGGCGGCATCGGAGGCATGGGCGGCATCGGCGGCCGCTCGAAGCGCACCTTCATCGGGCCGGGCATCATCATCGGGCCGATGGGGCCGATCGGGCCGATCATCAGCATCGGCATCTCGTCGAAGACCTTCTTCTGCGAGGGCTCGAGCTGGCCGTAGAACTTGCGGGTGGCCTCGATGCGCTTGCGGGCCTCGGCCTGGCTGTCGGCCATGCGCTTTTCCATGTCGGCGAGGCGCTCGGGGGTGGTCTTGGCGGGGCCGTCATGACCGCCTCCTGGACCGTGGTTGGACATCTCCACGACGTGGTCGTGCATGTGCTCGGTGGGCTTCACCGCGGCGAGGTAGGCGGTGAGCGCGGCTTCCTGGCCGGGCTTCAGCTGCAGCATGGTGCGCAGGTGCTCGGCCTGGTCCAGGTGATGATGGCCCTCGCCGTCGTGCATGATCACGATGCGGCGTTCCTCGAAGCGCTCGCGCTGGTGGTCCGCATGCTCCATGCGATGCTCGGCGTGCTCCGCCCGGTCGTCGGCCCGGGCGGCGTCGGCGTCCGCCTGGCTCTGGGCGGCGCTGGCGGCGGTCTGGGCATGGGCCGTGAGGGCGGCGGTGGCGCAAAGGGCGAAAGCCGCCCCAGCGATGTAGCGTGACAGATGCCGTGACATGCGAAGTCTCCCTTCAAAGGTTGAGCTTTCAACCTCATCGCGGATATGGGCGAAACGGCGCCCTGCGAAGTGAAGCTTTGGTAATCTCCGACACGTTCGACACGTGGCTGAAGCCCTCGGTCAGCTCAGCGCGTTGCGGCAGGCGGCGGCCATGGCGATGGGACCGAGCGCGATGGCGGCGGCGGCGTAGGCGGCTAGCAGGATGAAGCCGCCGGTCCACGGCAGGCCGGTGGCGAAGGCCGAGAGCGCGCCGCCGCCGAAGATGACGGGTGGCACGAAGAGCGGGAGCACGATCACGGCGGTCAGCAGGCCGCCGCGCCGGGCGCCCAGGCTCAAGGCCGCGCCGATGCCGCCGGCGAAGGCGAAGGCCAGGCCGCCGATCAGGGCGCAGGCGAGGATCAGCGGCGTCTGGTCGAACTTGGCGCCCAGGCCGATGGCGGCGATCGGCGCGGCGAGCGCCAAGGGGGCGCCGGTGGCCAGCCACTGGCCGAGGCACTTGACGGCGCAGGTCAGCTCCAGCGGAACGGGCGAGAGCGCCAGGTGGTCGAGGGCGCCGTCCTCGTAGTCACGCTCGAACAGGCGATCCAGCGACAACAGGGAGGCCAGCGCCAGGGCGACCCACGAGGCGCCCAGCGCGATGGCGGCCAGGCGGGTCGGCTCCGGGCCGATGCCCAGCGGCAGCAGGGTGGCCACGCCGGCGTAGAAGCCGACGCTGACCAGCGGCCCGCCGCCGCGGCCCCAGGCGAGCGCCGTCTCCCGGGCCAGCAGGGTGGAGAGCCGGCTCATGCCTTGATCTCCAGCGTCTTGGCCGGGATCGGCAGGGGGTCGTGGACCGCCGCCAGGATCAGGCCGCCGCCCTTCAGGTGGGCGGCCATCATCTCGCCGAAGCGGGCGCGCCAGCCGGCGTCGAGCGGGCTCAGCGGCTCGTCGAGCAGCCAGAGCGACCGGGGCGCGGCGATCAGGCGGGCGAGCGCCAGGCGCTTGCGCTGTCCGGCCGACAGGCGGCGGACCTCCAGGTCGAGGAGCGGACCGAGGTCGAGGGCGCGGGCGGCTTCCGCCTGGGCGGCCGCGTCGCCGCCGCACCAGCGGCTCCAGAAGCCGAGTTCCTCCCGGGTGGTGCGGGCGGGCTTCAGCCCATCCTGGTGGCCGACCAGGTGCAGGCCCGAGCTGCGCGCCTCGGTGAGGTCGAGGCCGCCGAAGCCGACGGTCCCGGCCTCCAGGGGCACCAGACCGCAGACCGCGCGCAGCAGGCTGGTCTTGCCCGCGCCGTTGGCGCCGGTGAGCGCGCAGGCCTCGCCGGCCGCGAGGTTCAGCGACAGGCGCTCGAACAGCAGCCGCCCGCCTCGGCGGATGGCGACGTCGGCAAGGTCGAGGCGCTCTATCATTTGGCGGAATCGGTCCGAAGCATGGTCAAGCTGGACCGCTCATGGACGGACAAGACTCTGGGGTCTATGAAGCGCGCGGCCGCCGCCCTCTCGGGGGGCCCTCGCCGCGCTGGACCGGACGCTGTGTGTCCGCCTCCGCATGCGCGCGATCCCCGGGGCTGGCGTGGTGCGGCTGGGAACAGAGAGAGGATCTCCCCAAATGGCGTCAATCGACAGTTTGAAAACCCGCCGCGAACTCGTGGTGGGCGACAAGACCTACGCTTACTACAGCCTTCGGGCCGCCGAGGAAGCCGGACTTTCCGGCGTCTCGCGCCTGCCGAACTCGATGAAGGTGCTGCTCGAGAACCTGTTGCGCAACGAAGACGGCGATTCCGTCAGCCGCGACGACCTGCAGGCGGTGGCCGCCTGGGTGGAGAACAAGGGCTCCGTGGAGCACGAGATCAGCTTCCGCCCGGCCCGCGTGCTGATGCAGGACTTCACGGGCGTGCCGGCGGTGGTCGACCTGGCCGCCATGCGCGACGCCATGACCAAGCTGGGCGCCGACCCGGAGAAGATCAATCCGCTGAACCCCGTCGACCTGGTGATCGACCACTCGGTGATGGTCGACTACTTCGGCACCGCCAAGGCCTTCGGCGAGAACGTCGAGCGCGAGTACGAGCGCAACATGGAGCGCTATCGCTTCCTGCGCTGGGGCTCCTCGGCCTTCAACAACTTCCGCGTGGTGCCGCCCGGCACCGGGATCTGCCACCAGGTGAACCTGGAATATCTGGCCCAGACCGTGTGGACCAACGACGAGGGCGGCGCGTCGGTGGCCTATCCGGACACCGTGGTCGGCACGGACAGCCACACCACCATGATCAACGGCCTGTCGGTTCTGGGCTGGGGCGTCGGCGGCATCGAGGCCGAGGCGGCCATGCTCGGCCAGCCGATCCCGATGCTGATCCCCGAGGTCATCGGCTTCCGCCTGAACGGCGCCATGCCCGAGGGCGCGACGGCCACCGACCTGGTGCTCACCGTCACCCAGATGCTGCGCAAGAAGAGCGTGGTCGGCAAGTTCGTGGAATTCTACGGCCCGGGCCTGGCGCACCTGACGCTGGAAGACCAGGCGACGATCGCCAACATGGCTCCGGAATACGGCGCGACCTGCGGCTTCTTCCCGGTGACCCAGTCGACGCTCGACTACCTGATCGCCACCGGCCGGACCGCCGAGCGCGTGGCCCTGGTCGAGGCCTACGCCAAGGAACAGGGCCTGTGGCACAACCCGTCCGATCCGGACCCGGTGTTCACCGACACGCTCGATCTGGACCTGGGCGAGGTGCTGCCCTCGCTGGCCGGGCCGAAGCGGCCGCAGGACCGGGTGGTGCTGACCAACGCCGCCCATGAGTTCAAGGCCGCGCTGGCCGGCGACTTCGGCAAGGCCGAGGACATGGCCACCCGGGTGAAGGTGGAAGGCGAGAACTTCGACGTGGGCCACGGCGACGTGGTGATCGCGGCGATCACGTCCTGCACCAACACCTCCAACCCCAGCGTGCTGATCGCCGCGGGCCTGGTGGCCAAGAAGGCCGTCGAGCTCGGCCTGAAGGTCAAGCCGTGGGTGAAGACCTCGCTGGCCCCTGGCAGCCAGGTGGTCACCGACTATCTGAAGGCCGCGAAGCTGGACAAGGGCCTGGACGCTCTGGGCTTCAACCTGGTGGGCTATGGTTGCACCACCTGCATCGGCAACTCCGGCCCGCTGGCCGAGCCGATCTCGGAAGCCATCCAGAAGGGCGACCTGGTCGCCTGCTCGGTGCTCTCGGGCAACCGCAACTTCGAGGGCCGGGTGAACCCCGACACGCGCGGCAACTACCTGGCCTCGCCGCCCCTGGTGGTCGCCTATGCCCTGGCCGGATCGATGTCGATCGACATCACCACCGAGCCGCTCGGCGAAGGCAAGAACGGCAAGCCGGTCTACCTCAAGGACATCTGGCCGACGTCGAAGGAAGTGGCCGACCTGCAGCGCAAGTTCGTGACCCAGAAGATGTTCGCCACCCGCTACGCCGACGTCTTCAAGGGCGACAAGTCCTGGCAGGGGATCAAGGTCTCGGGCGGGCAGACCTACGCCTGGGACATGAGCTCCACCTACGTTCAGAACCCGCCCTACTTCGAGGGCATGGAGATGGAGCCCAAGCCGGTCACCGACATCGTCGAGGCCCGGATCCTCAGCGTGTTCGGCGACTCGATCACCACCGACCACATCTCCCCGGCCGGTTCGATCAAGGCCTCCTCGCCGGCCGGCGTCTATCTGCGGGACCACCAGGTGCCGACGATGGACTTCAACTCCTACGGCGCGCGCCGCGGCAACCACGAGATCATGATGCGGGGCACCTTCGCCAACATCCGCATCCGCAACCGCATCACGCCCGAGATCGAAGGGGGCGTGACCAAGCACTTCCCGTCGCAGGACGTGATGTCGATCTATGACGCGGCCATGCGCTACCAGGGCGAAGGCCGTCCGCTGGTGGTGTTCGCGGGCAAGGAATACGGCACCGGCAGCTCGCGCGACTGGGCGGCCAAGGGCACCAAGCTCCTGGGCGTGCGCGCGGTAATCGCCGAGAGCTTCGAGCGCATCCACCGCTCGAACCTGGTGGGCATGGGTGTCCTGCCGCTGCAGTTCCTGCAGGAAGGCTGGCACAAGCTCGGCCTGACCGGCGAGGAGATCGTCACCATCCGTGGCCTGACGGAATTGTCGCCGCGCCGCCAGCTGACCATCGAGATGTACCGTCCGTCGGACGGCCGCATCGCGCGCTTCCCGGTCCGCTGCCGGATCGATACGCCCACCGAGCTTGAGTACTTCAAGAACGGCGGCGTGCTGAACTACGTGCTGCGCAACCTGGCCCGCGGCGCGGCCTGACCTGAAGCGCCTCTCCCTTGGTTTGCCCGGGGAGAGGCGCTGTCACGCCTTCTTGTAATTTACAGGCGCCGTAAGTCCCCTTAAGCCCGAGGCGATGCGGAAAGCCCTGCTTTTCAGCCTACTCGCGCTCGCGCTGCCCTTTTCGGCGGAAGCGAAGCCGCGAGCCAAACCCTCCCCTCCCAAACCGCCCATCGTGGTGGAGCTCTACACCGCCCAGGGCTGCGCCTCCTGCGTGGAGGCCAACGCCTTCGTCGCCAAGCTGGCCGAGCGGCCGGGGGTCCTCGCGCTCACGTTTTCGGTGGACTACTGGGACTACCTCGGCTGGGCCGACACCTTCGCCAAGCCGGAGTTCGCCGAGCGGCAGAAGGCCTATGTGACCCGCCTGTCGCTGCGCGAGCCCTATACCCCGCAGGTGGTGGTCGACGGCGCCGCCCAGGCCTCGGGCGCCAAGACCGAGCGGGTCGATAAGCTGGTGGACGAGGCGGCCAAGACGCCCCGCGATCCCCCGGACATCCATTTCGTCGGCGCCCACGTCTATGTGGGCTCGGCGCGGCCGCCCAAGGGCGGCGGAGAGGTCTGGCTGATCCGCTTCGATCCGCGCGCCGAGGACGTGGCCGTCAAGAGCGGCGACAACAAGGGCCAGACCATCGCCGAGAAGAACGTGGTGCGCGAGGCGATCCGCCTGGGCGCCTGGCGCGGCAAGCCGGTGGCCTTCCGCCTGCCGCCGTCCGGCGACGAGGCGCTCAAGACCGTGGTGCTGGTGCAGGCCGGCAAGGGCGGCCGGGTGATCGGCTCGGGGCAGCCGAAAGGCTGATCTCCAACACGCAAAAGAAAACCCCCGCGGCTGGAGAACCCGCGGGGGTTTGCGTTGAGGAGGAGTAGGTGTCGGCCGGCCAGTCCGCCGATCCAGGGGGGCTGGGGGGGCTGTTCAGGATCCGGGACCGCCGTTTCTGACCAACCGACAATTGAGAATATCGGAACCCCATCAGGCGCTCGCCTGTCGGGAATAAGGTCATTTCACGGCGGGACTGTAACAGGCTGGGCCCTCGCGGACGGGCTGGCCGGGCGGGCTGGCCGTAGGGGGCGATTCAGGGTTAGGCTGACGCTCGATGGCTTTCGACACGTCCTACGCGTCGCCGCGTCGCGCGATCGTCTTCTTCGAGCGGCGGGAGCTGACCCGCCTGCTTTCCCTCTATGGTCGCATGGTCTCGGCGGGCGAGTGGCGCGACTACGCCATCGACGGCCTGTCTGAGAGCGCCGTGTTCTCGGTCTACAAGCGCAGCTCCGAGGCCCCGCTCTACCGCATCGAGAAGCGCCCGAGCCTGGCCCGCAAACAGGGCGCCTGGGCGGTGATCGGCCAGGGCGGCATGATCCTGCGCCGCGGCCACGAGCTGGAGCAGGTCCTGCGGTTCTTCGACAGGGGCCGCTTCAAGGTGGTGGATTAGAGTTACCTCCCCTGCGTAGCGGGGGAGGGGGACCGCTCGCCGCAGAGCGAGTGGTGGAGGGGGCGAGACCCGCTCCCAGCCTGAACCCGCCCCTTCCACCATCGGCTCTTCCCCCGGCTTTCGCCGGGGTTGGCCGACGGTCCCCTTCCCCGTGAACGGGGAAGGCAAAGAAAAAGCCCCGGAGGTTTCCCGCCGGGGCTCTGTCTTGTGCGGGCGGAAGCGCCTTAGCGGCGGCTGCCCAGCAGGTTTATCAGGAACATGAAGAGGTTGATGAAGTCGAGGTAGAGGGTGAGCGCGCCGTAGTTGGTGGCCACGGCCTTGCCGGTGTCGTTCCCCTCGAGCTGGTAGTAGGTCATCTTCAGCTTCTGGGTATTGTAGGCGATCAGGCCGGAGAAGATCAGCACGCCGATCAGGTTGACGATCAGCGCCAGGCCCGAACTCTGCACGAACATGTTGATCAGCATTGCCCCAAGCAGGCCCCAGACGCCCATGATCAGGAAGCTGCCCATGGCGGTCAGGTCCTTCTTGGTCACGTAGCCGACCAGCGACAGGGCGCCGAAGGCGGTGGAGGTGAGCAGGAAGGTCGAGGCGATCGACGTGTTGGTGTAGCGCAGCACGAGGACGCCCAGCGAGGCGCCCATCAGGCTGACCACCGACCAGTAGGTGATGCCGGCCGAGCGCGGGGTGACGTTCTTCAGCGCGAAGCCGGAGAACAGGATCACGGCCAGCGGCGCGAAGGCCACGACCATGCCGAGGATGGAGTAGCCCACGCGGCCGTTGGCGACGGTGAACATCGCGTCGCGCACGACGGGGACCGAGGAGGTGACGTAGGCGAGGGCGGCGGAGAGCACGAGGCCCAGGGCCACCTTGTTGTAGACGCCGAGCATGAAGCTGCGGAGACCCGCATCAACCGACATGTCGGCTCGGTCCAGCGGGACCGTGCGCGCGTAGCCGCGGTTGAAGTCGCTCATTTGAGCAAAACCCTTGATCTAAACGTCCGGATTGGACGCAGAACGAAATATCGGGTCCGCGTGAGGCGGAAGCAAGGCCTTCTTGGTCAAGCTACCCCGAGGTAGGTAGGGAAAATGATCCGGCTTTTCGCAGCCTTGGCGGTTCCCGAGGAGATCGGCGTCGCCCTGCAGCGCCGCCAGACGGGCATCGAGGGTGCGCGCTGGCGCCCCCTGGAGGCGCTGCACGTGACCCTGCGGTTCTATGGCGAGATCCGCGAGGATATCGCCCGCGACCTCGACGCGGAGCTGTCCACCATTCACGGCCCGGCCTTCGAGATCGAGCTGGCGGGGGCGGGCGCGTTCGGCGAGGGGCCGGACCTGAACGCCGTCTGGGCCGGGGTCGCCGAGTGCGAGCCCCTGAAGCGGCTGGCGCGGGCCTGCGAGACGGCGGGCCGCCGTGTGGGCCTGAAGCCCGACACGCGCCACTATCGCCCGCACGTGACGCTCGCCTACCTGCGCCATGCGGATCCGGTGGAGGTGGCCGGCTGGATCCAGGCCAACAACCTGCTCAGGAGCCCGCCGATCCGGGTGGCGAGCTTCGGGCTCTATTCCAGCTTCCTGGGCTCGGAGCAGGCGCACTACCGGCTGGAGGCGGACTATCCGCTGAACTAGGCCGCGTAGTCCTTGAGGACGCCCAAGGGGACGATGGCCAGGGTTTCCTCGTGGGTGGCTTCGAGGACCAGCTTCGGGGCGGCGCCGGCGTCCAGCGCCTCTTTCCAGCGCGGCGCGCACAGGCACCAGCGGTCGCCGGGCTTTAGGCCTGGGAACTGGGCTTCCGGGATCGGGGTCGTCAGGTCGTTGCCGGCGGCGCGGCTGAAGGCCAGGAATTCGGCGGTCATCACGGCGCAGACCGTGTGCAGCCCCAGGTCCTCGTGGCTGGTCTCGCAGCAGCCGTTGCGGAAGAAGCCGGTGAGCGGCCGGGCCGAGCAGGGCGAAAGCTCGCCGCCCAGCACATTGCGCGCACCCGGATCGAAGCGTGTGGTCATGAGCCCATCCTAGCCGCTAAAATCACGCCGACGCCACGTATCCAGTAAATGGGGGGGCGCTGAGAAGAGCCTATGACCGACGCCCGCCCGCGCCGCAGCGCCCTCTACCTGCCCGGCTCCAATGCCCGCGCGATCGAGAAGGCGCGGACGCTGCCGTGCGACGTGGTGATCCTCGACCTGGAGGACTCCGTCGGCCCCGACGGCAAGGACGAGGCCCGCGCGCTGGCCTGCGCGGCCGCCAGGGCCGGCGGGTTCGGGGCGCGGGAGCTGGTGATCCGCGTGAACGGCCTGGACACGCCCTGGGGCGCCGACGACCTGGCCGCGGCCGCCCAGGCCGGGCCGGACGCGGTGCTGGTTCCGAAGGTGGCGTCGCCCGGCGACCTGCAGGCCTATTGCCGGGCGCTGGGCGACGACGTGGTGCTCTGGGCGATGATCGAGACCTGCGCGGCGATCTTCGCGCTCGACGCCCTGGGCGCGGCGTCGAAGGCGCAGGGCGTGGCCTGCTGGGTGATCGGGACCAACGACCTGGTCAAGGAGATGCATTGCCGGCTGGGCGCCGCGCGGGCCCCGCTGCTCCCGGCGCTGGCGATGAGCGTGATGGCCGCGCGGGCCCATGGGGTGTCGATCCTCGACGGGGTCTACAACGACATTCCCGACCTGGCGGGCCTGGAGCGCGAATGCGTGCAGGGCGCGGACTTCGGCTTCGACGGCAAGAGCCTGATCCATCCGACCCACCTGGAGGTCGCCAACCGGGTGTTCGCGCCGGAGGCGCAGGCGGTGGCGTGGGCGCAGACAGTGGCGCAAGCTTTCGATCTGCCGGAGAATGCCGGCAAGGGCGTGCTGAAGGTCGAGGGACGCATGGTGGAGCGGCTGCATTTGGCTCAGGCGCGGCGACTGATCGCCGTGGCCGAGGCGATCGCGGCCCATGAGGCGGGCGGGTAGGCGATGGGCGCCGGTCTCCTGCTGCCGCTGATGCTGGCCGCCGCCCTCGCGGCGCAAGGCGTCCTGGCGGCAGCGCAGGCGGAACCCGCGAGCCCTCCGAAGGCCCAGGCCGCGCCGCATGACGTGATCGGCCGCCTGCTCGAGGGCCGCCCGGCGCGGGACGAGGACGAGCCGGACACCGCGGGCAAGGCCCGCACCGCGCAGGACGTCGAGACCAGTGTGCTGCCCGCGCCCGCCAACCAGGCGGGTCCGCCGACCAGCTACGCGCCCATTCCCTATGCGCCGGGCCCTCGGACGCAGGTGGATGCGCCGGTCTATGTCAACGAGACCGGCAAGACCCCGGACGCGCCGCCGGCCTTGCGCGACATGGCCTATGACAGCCGCATCCGCGCCTCGTTCGCTGCGGCCGAGGGGTTCCAGGGCGCGCTGGACGGCGGCTGGACGCTGGCGACCACCGATGGCCAGGCGCTCTATGTCCTGCAACTGGTGGACAAGCGCGACCGCCTGGAAGGGGTGTGGCGCGACCTGCGGCGCAAAGGGGCGCTCGATGCTTCGGGGATGGTGGACGACATCCAGCGGCAGGGCGCTGACCTGACCGTGCGCTTCGCGGCCCAGCCCGGCGGGGCGGCCAGCGTCGCTACCCTGCACGGCGGCGCCGACGGCGGCTGGAGCGGTGAGTTCTCCGAAGCCGGCCAGAGCCGCAAGGTCACCCTGAAGCGGACCGCGCCGTAGACCCTAAAGCCCCAGCGCGCCGCGCACGGCGGCCATCGCCGCGGACTGGGCCTGCGGCGCGTAGGCTTCCGCCGCGCCGACCCCCCAGACCGGCGCCGGCCAGGCTGCGTCGTCGCCGCGCCGGGCGATCACGTGGACGTGGAGCTGCGGGGTGACGTTGCCGAGCTGCGCGACGTTGAGCTTGCTCGCCGGGCGGCCGAGCGCCTCGGCGGCGGCGCGGACGGCGGCGCCGGCGCGCAGGATCTCCTCCATCAGGACGTCGCGCTCGCCCGGCTCCAGGTCTTCCAGCTCGCGCGCGCCGGCCACCTGGGGGATCAGCACGAGCCAGGGGAAGCGCGCGTCGGACTGCAGCCGCACATGGCAGAGCGCCAGGTCGCCGACGACGTCGGAGGTGGCGAGGAAGGCCGGATCGATTTCGAACATAGGTTAAGCTGAGCATCCGCCGGGCGCGAACGCTAGTCCTCGCTCTTGGGCCTTGCGGCATTGCGGCATGAGCCCCCTTGGGCTACGCACCCGCCGCAACAGACCCCCTTCGCTCAAGGAGCCCCCGCATGGCCAAGTCCCCGATCCGCGTCGCCGTCACCGGAGCGGCCGGCAATATCGGCTATGCCCTGCTGTTCCGCATCGCGTCGGGCCAGATGTTCGGCCATGACCAGCCGCTGATCCTGCAACTGCTGGAAATCCCGGTGGAGGGCCCGCAGAAGGCGCTGAAGGGCGTGGCCATGGAGCTCGACGACTGCGCCTTCCCGCTGCTGCAGTCGATGGTGCTGACCGGCGACGCCGACGTGGCGTTCAAAGACGTGAACTGGGCGCTGCTGGTCGGCTCCAAGCCGCGCGGTCCGGGCATGGAGCGCGCTGACCTGCTGAAGGACAACGGCAAGATCTTCATCGCCCAGGGCCAGTCGATCGACCGCGTCGCCGCTGACGACTGCCGCATCGCGGTGGTGGGCAACCCCTGCAACACCAACGTGATGATCGCCGCGTCGCAGGCCAAGCGCCTGCCGAAGGACCGGTTCACCGCCATGGTCCGCCTGGACGAGAACCGCGCCCGCGCCCAGCTGGCGCAGAAGGCCGGCGTCTCCATCGACGCGGTCACCGACACCTTCATCTACGGCAACCACAGCCCGACGATGTTCGCCGACTTCACCCACGCCAAGATCAACGGCAAGGCCGCGGCGGACGTGATCGGCGACGAGGCCTGGCTGAAGACCGACTTCCTGCCGGCGGTGGGCAAGCGGGGCGGGGCGATCATCGAGGCCCGCGGCGTTTCCTCGGCCGCCTCGGCCGCCAACGCCCTGGTGGACCACGTGCGCGACCTAGTGACCCCCGGCAAGAAGCACTCGGTGGCGGTCGCCAGCGGCGGCGCCTACGGCTTCGCCGAAGACGTCTGGGCCGGCATGCCGGTGATCTCGACGGTCGACGGCTACCAGATGATCACCGACTACGACATGGACGACTTCGCCCGGTCGAAGATCGCGCTGACCAACGACGAGCTGGTCAGCGAGCGCGACACCGTCAAGGACATGCTCTCCTAAGCAGGGGCGCTAGTAGCCGTCTCCGTGGGCTTCGCGCGCCTGGCCGTTGAGCTCAGCGATGCGGGCCAGGTAGACGTCGCGGACCGCCCAGGGGGCCTCGCGCGCCGCGCTCGAGCGGGCGGCGAGCCAGCGCTGCTGCTGCTGGCGAAGCTCGGAGTCCGGGACCCCGGCCGCGCGGGCCACCTGATAGGCGCGGCTCATCTGCCGGTCGGCGGCGCCCAGGTTGGGATCGGCGCAGACGATGGCCTCGCCAGGATCGCGCGAGGCGCAGTGCGAGGACACCTTCATCAGGCCGGACGCGCGCGGCTGCGGCTGGGCGGGCTCGGCGTGCGGGCGCACCGGGTGCGAGGCGTGGGTCAGCTTCGGCGGCGGGGCGCGGACCGGCTTGCGGGTGGAGACCTGCTCGATCCTGGGCTCGTGGGCCGCGGCCTTGTGGCCGGGGCGGCGGTCGAGCCGGGCGGTGAGGACCGGCGGCGGCTCGGGCTTGGCCTTGTGCGGCAGGACATGGGTCAGGGAGCGGACCAGCGCGGCCAGCCGGACCTGCTGTTTCCGGGACTGTTCGGCCCGGGCCAACTGTTCCGCGTGAGCCTGCTCGCGGGCTTCGGCCAGGGCGCGGGCGTGGCCGCGGGCCTCGGCCTTGGCGAGACGGACCTGCTCCAGGTGTTCCGCCTTCGCGGCCTTGGCGAGTTCAATGCGGTGGGCGGCGGTGGCCTTGGCCGCATCGGCGCGGGCGAGCTCAGCCTTCTGTTCGGCCCGCTGCTCGGCTTTCCGCTCGGCGCGTTGCTCGGCCAGGGCGTCGAGGCGGGGCTGGCGGTCGGCGTCCGCCTTGGCCAGGCGCAGGCTGTCATCGACGGCCGGCCTGTGGGCCGGGCGCGCCTTGGGCGCTGGCGCTGGCGCGGGCGGGGCGTCAGGCGCCGCGACGGGCGGCGCGGCCATGTGCGGACGCGGCGCGTGCGCCAGGGCGAAGATCGGCGCGAGGATGCGGATCAGACCGCCGGATTCGCGCCTGGGGGCCTGGACTTCGGGCGGCTGGAAAGCGGGTGGCCGGTAGGCCGGCAGCGCGCGGGCGGTGTCGACGGCGGGCAACACCTGGATCGGCGCGCTGACCGGCGCGGGGCGGTCGTCGACCACGATCTGCAGCTTGCGCTCCGGGCCGGGCGCGGGCGCGGGCGTCACGCGCGCGGCGGCGACCTGGCGCTCGTTCATGGCGGGTCTCGCCCACAGGCCCGCGCCGACGCCCAGCAGGCAGGCTCCCGCCACGCCGGCGAGCAGGACGAAGCGGCCGCTGCGGCCTCTTGGCTCGCGGTGCGGCATCACTATCTGTCGGTACGGGTCGGCCTGGTCGTTCTGGTCGTACGTCATCGGGTGATCCCCAGCCTCAAGGATCCCTCGACAAACGATATGGTGGCCGCCCAGCCGCGCCCACGGCTAAGGTTGAGCCCCCAACTCGCTCTCTCCCTCTTCTATATGAGCCTGAAATATGACGGTTACGCTAGGCCCAATTCTTGAGACAGAACGCCTCATCCTGCGGCCGCCCGAGACGGCGGACCTGGAGCCGTGGACGGCGTTTTCCGGCGACGAGGAATCCATGCGCTACATCGGCGGCGTGCAATCGCCCCCGGTGGTCTGGCGCTCGGTCTGCGCCGCGGCGGGCGCGTGGACGATCCGCGGCTTTTCCTGGTTTTCGGTGATCGAGAAGTCGTCCGGCCGCTGGATCGGTCGGCTGGGGCCGTGGCAGCCGGAAGGCTGGCCGGGGACCGAGGTCGGCTGGGGCATCGTGCGCGACGCCTGGGGCAAGGGCTTCGCCCGGGAGGGCGCGACCGCGGCCATGGACTATGCGTTCGACGTGCTGGGCTGGACCGAGGCGATCCACACCATCGACCCGGAGAACACCGCCTCGCAGGCGCTCGCCAAGCGGCTGGGCTCGACCCTCAAGGGGCCGGCGAAGATCCCGCCGCCGTTCCAGGACCTGGTGGCCGAGGTCTGGAGCCAGACGGCCGAGGAGTGGCGGGCCAACAGGGCTCGGCGCTAAATCCAGCCGCGCTCGCGTAGCAGCCGCGCATAGGTGCGGCTGACCGGGACCTGGGCGCCGTCCTTCAGCGTCAGCGTGGCGCGGCCGTCGCCGCGTTCGGCGCCGGTGATGGCGTCGCGGGCCACCCACCAGGAGCGGTGCGCCTGGGCGCCTTCGATGCCCTCCAGCTCGACGATGGCGTCGGCCAGCCGCATCAGGATCAGGTCCTGACCCTTGGAGGTGTGCAGGCGAAGATAATGGTCCTCGGCCTCCACCGCCCAGATGTCCGCGCCGCGCAGCTTCAGCGGCAGGCGCGCCAGGAACTTGGCGGGCTCGGCGGAGGCGGATGTCGCGGCGCCCATGCTGCGGTCGACCAGCACATTGATGATCACCATGACCAGGGTGATGGAGATCACCGCGCCGAGCAGCTGCGGGATCTTCTCGAGCGGATAGTGCTGGCCCATGGCGTAGTGGCCGACCAGGGCGACCACGACGGAGAACGGGATGGCGATCACCAGCGACGAGACGATCACCCGCACCCAGGTCGTCGATGGCCGCCAGCGGCCGCGGAAGAAGAAGCGCGAGATCGCCACGCCCCAGATCCAGCCGAGCAGCATCAGGCCGAGCCAATAGAGGAACCGCGCCCCGAGCGGAGTCGTCTCAGAGCTGAAGGCCCCGGCGGAGGCGAGGAAGATCGCCGCGGCGACCATGATGATCGCACCGCGCAGCCAGCCGCCGGGGGTGTCGTAAGGACCCCAGCGCAGGATCAGGGGCAGTCGGGCCATCGGGCGCCTCTAGGGGCCCGCAGCGTCGGCCCGGGTCTGGTGTTCGCCGCCGCGCGGTGGCCTGTCAACCGAGCCCCGCCTAGCTTCGGCCAAGTTGCGGGGGCATAAGTCAGCGCACGAATCGTCCACTCCGGGGACCATGGCCGATCTAATCTTCCACGATCCGACCGGGCGCCGGGCGCGGCGGGTCCGCCTGGCCGGCGGCCTGGTGGTGGCCTTCGGCGCCCTGCTGGTCGCAGCCTTCTTCGCCACCCTGGCCTTCGCGCCGCGCCTGCCGGAGGTGACGCTGAAGGACCCGCGGGTGCTCTCGGCCCTGCACCAGGAAACCGCGCCTAAGCTGAAGGGCAAGGGCCAGTGGAACCGCATCCCGCACCCGAGAGCGCGTGCGGGGACCGGCGGGCCGGCCCGGCCGCTGTCGGTGGGCTTCTACGTTTCCTGGGACGAGAGTTCGCGGGAGTCGCTGGCCGACCACATCAACGAGCTGGACGTGGTCTCGCCGCAGTGGATCGCGCTGTCGGGGAACGCGGGGCAGCTTTCGATCACCTCGGACCCGCAGGCGCGCGCGATCATCGCCTCGGCCAAGCGGCCGCCGTCGATCCTGCCGGGCGTGTTCAACTTCACCACCGCGACGCGGACCTGGAACGCGGCGCAGGGCAATGCGGTGCTGCTGAACCCGACAGCCCGGAAGACGCTGATCGGCAACCTGCTCGCCCAGGCCTCCAAGCGCGGCTACGCGGGCTATGTGGTCGACCTCGAGAACCTGTCTCCGGCGGCGGCCCGGGCGTACCCGAAATTCATCGCCGACCTGCGCGCGGTGCTGAAGCCGACCGGGCGCGAAGTGTGGGTGACCACGCCGTTCGCGGACGACGACTTCCCGATCAAGCCGCTGCAGGACGCCGCCGATGCGGTGGTGCTGATGGCCTACGACCAGCACTGGGGCGGCGGCGAGCCCGGGCCGCCGGCCGGCCAGGACTGGTTCGAGGCGACGCTGGCCAAGCGCATGGAGACGCTGGATCCGGCCAAGACGGTGCTGGCGCTGGGCGCCTACGGTTACAACTGGATGCTGCCGGACCCGAAGAACAAGCAGGCGCCGGATCCGACCTGCAACCCGGCCTGCACCTTCCTGTTCAACGAGGCGACGCAGCGGGCCCACGACGCCGACGCCTCGGCGCAGATGGACGAGAACTCGCTGAACCCGACGTTCAGCTACGTGGACGAGCGCGGCTACAACCATGTGGTCTGGTTCCTCGACGCCACGACGCTGTTCAACCAGATCAAGGTCGCTGACGGCTTCAGGCCGCTGGGCTATGCGCTGTGGCGGATGGGCGGCGAGGACCAGCTCGACTGGAAGGTGCTGCGCCACAACTACGGCCAGGTGAAGCCCGAGGGCCTGGAGGTGCTGAAGCCGGGCGTCGACGTGGACTTCGACGGCGACGGCGAGGTGCTGCATGTGGAGAACATCCCCACGCCCGGCCGCCGCTCGCTGGAGATCGATTCCGACACCGGCCTGATCTCGGGCGTGAACTACGAGGTGATGCCGACCTCCTATGTGATCCAGCGCTTCGGCTTCCATCCGGGCCTGGTGGCGCTGACCTTCGATGACGGGCCGGACGGGCGCTGGACGCCGAAGATCCTCGACATCCTGAAGGAGAAGCACGCCCCGGCGACGTTCTTCGTGATCGGCAAGAACATGGCCGCCAAGCCCGGCCTGGTGGAGCGGATGGTCCGCGAGGGCCACGACGTGGGCAACCACACCTGGACCCACCCGAACATCGCCGAGGTCTCCGCGGCGCAGACCGCGGTGGAGCTGTCGGCGACGCAGCGCCTGTTCGAGACCATCACCGGCAAGTCGATGCGCCTGTTCCGGCCGCCCTACTTCGGCGACGCCGAGCCGTCGACGCCGCGCGAGGTGGCGCCGCTGCTGGACGCGCAACGGCAGGGCTACATGACCGTCGGCCTGCGGGTCGACCCCGGCGACTGGGACCACCCCGACGCCTCGACGCCGGCCAAGATCATCGATGTGGTGACCACGCGGCTGAAGGACCGGACCGTGCGGCCGGGCCAGGTGGTGCTGCTGCACGATTCCGGCGGCGACCGCAGCCGCACGGTGGAGGCCCTGCCCAAGCTGATCGATACGCTCCGGGCCCAGGGCTACACCCTGGTGACCATCGGCCAGCTGGCCGGGATGAGCACCGACGAGGTGATGCCGGCCACCAGCCGCAACTCCTTCGAGCTGCTGCTCGACCGGATGGGCTTCGGCTTCTTCCACGGCCTGCAGATCGCGCTCACCGCGATGTTCGTGACCGCGATCGCGCTCGGCGTGGCGCGGCTGCTGCTGCTGGGCGTGTTGGCGCTGGTGCATCGGTTCATCGTGGCGCGGACCCTGCCGCCGCTGCTGCCCAAGGACCAGGAGCCGCTGATCAGCGTGCTGATCCCCTGCTTCAACGAGGAGAAGGTGATCGAGTCCTCGGTGCGCCGGATCCTGGCGTCCAACTGGGCGCGGCTGGAGGTGCTGGTGCTCGACGACGGGTCGATGGATCACACCGCCGAGGTGGTCCGCAAGGCCTTCGCCGACGAGCCCCGGGTGACGCTGATGGCCTTCGAGAACGGCGGCAAGGCGCGCGCGCTGAACAAGGGCCTGGTCAAGGCCTCCGGCGACGTCGTGGTCTCGCTGGACGCCGACACCCTGTTCCCGCCGGATACGCTCGCCCGCCTGGCGCGGTGGTTCGTGGACCCGCGGGTGGGCGCGGTGGCCGGCAACGCCCTGGTGGGCAACCGGGTCAACCTGATCACGCGGTGGCAGGCGCTGGAATATGTCACCGCCCAGAACCTGGAGCGGCGCGCGCTGGCAGCGCTGGGCGCGGTGACCGTGGTGCCAGGCGCCGTGGGGGCGTGGCGGCGGCAGGCGCTCACCGAGCTCGGCGGCTATCCGGACGACACCCTGGCCGAGGACCAGGACCTGACCATCGCCATCCAGCGGGCCGGCTGGCGGGTGGAGTTCGACCCCCAGGCCCGGGCCTACACCGAGGCGCCGGAGACCGTGGGCGGGCTGCTGAAGCAGCGGTTCCGCTGGTCGTTCGGCACGCTCCAGTGCCTGTGGAAGCACCGCGAGGGGCTGTTCAACCGCAAGCACCCGGTGCTGGGTTTCGTGGCCCTGCCGCAGATCTGGCTGTTCCAGATCGTGCTCAGCGCCATCGCGCCGCTGGTCGACCTGGCGGTGATCTGGTCACTGATCTCGGCGGCCTACGCCTGGGCCTTCCATCCGCTGGAGTGGTCGCCCACCGACCTGTCGCGGCCGATGTTCTACTGGGCGGCCTTCGTGTTCCTCGACCTGTCGGCCGGCGCGATCGGCATGGCGCTGGAGCGCCGCGCGCCCTGGGGCGACATGATCTGGCTGCCCGTCCAGCGCTTCGGCTACCGCCAGCTGCTCTACTATGTGGTGGTCAAGTCGATCGACGCGGCCCTGCACGGCGCCCGCGTCGGCTGGGGCAAGCTGGAGCGCCGGGCCACCGCCGGCTTTGACGGCGCCGGGTAGGTAACGGAACGTCAGCTTGCGGAGGCGCCGTTTTACGACCGTCCCGCGGTTGTCTTCACCTTGAGCGGCGCCTATAACCCCGGCCACTCGCCGCCTGGGCGCGGCGTACCCCCACGCAAGCGCGCCAGAGACTCCATGAACATCCACGAGCACCAAGCCAAAGCCGTCCTCGCCGAATTCGGGGTGGCGGTTCCCAAGGGCTATGCGGCCTTCACGGTCGACGAAGCGGTGGACGCCGCCAAGAAGCTGGGGGGTCCGGTCTTCGTGGTGAAGTCGCAGATCCACGCCGGCGGGCGCGGCAAGGGGCGGTTCGAGGGCCTGGGCGCCGACGCCAAGGGCGGGGTGCGGGTGGTCAAGTCGGTGGACGAGGTCAAGACCAACGCCGCCGAGATGCTGGGCCGGGTGCTGGTGACCCATCAGACGGGCCCCAAGGGCAAGCAGGTCAACCGCCTCTACATCGAGGAAGGCGCCGCCATCGCCCGCGAGCTCTACCTGTCGCTGCTGGTCGATCGCGAGACCAGCCGGGTCTCGGTGGTCGCCTCCACCGAGGGCGGCATGGACATCGAGGAGGTCGCCCATTCGACCCCCGAAAAGATCATCACCTTCTCCATCGACCCGGTGACCGGGGTGCGCGGCTTCCACGGCCTGAAGCTGGCCGCGGCGCTGGGCCTCACGGGCGACCTCGCCAAGCAGGCCGGCAAGCTGATCGGCCAGCTCTATGAAGCCTTCGTCGCCAAGGACATGGCGATGCTGGAGGTGAACCCGCTGATCGTCACGGCCGACGAGCAGCTTCGCGTCCTCGACGCCAAGGTGTCGTTCGACGACAACGCGCTGTTCCGCCACCCGGACATCAAGGCGCTGCGCGACGAGAGCGAGGAAGACCCCAAGGAGATCGAGGCCTCCAAGTACGACCTCAGCTACATCGCGCTGGACGGCGAGATCGGCTGCATGGTCAACGGCGCGGGCCTGGCCATGGCGACCATGGACATCATCAAGCTCTATGGCGCGGAGCCGGCGAACTTCCTGGACGTGGGCGGCGGCGCCGACGAGGCCAAGGTCACCGCGGCCTTCAAGATCATCATCGCCGACCCCAACGTGAAGGGCATCCTGGTCAACATCTTCGGCGGCATCGCGCGCTGCGATATCCTGGCCCAAGGCGTGGTCGCCGCGGTCAAGCAGGTGGGGCTGAAGGTGCCGCTGGTGGTGCGCCTGGAAGGCACCAACGCCGAGCTCGGCAAGAAGATCATCAATGAGAGCGGCCTGAACGTCATCGCCGCCAACGACCTCTCGGACGGCGCCGAGAAGATCGTCAAGGCCGTGCGAGGCGCAGCGTAATGTCGATCCTGATCAACAAAGACACCCAGGTCATTTGCCAGGGCTTCACCGGCGCCCAGGGCACCTTCCATTCCGAGCAGGCGATCGCCTACGGGACCAAGATGCTGGGCGGGGTGACGCCGGGCAAGGGCGGGACGACGCACATCGGCCTGCCGGTGTTCAACACCGTCGCCGAGATTGTCCGCAACGAGCGGGTGGACGCGTCCGCGATCTACGTCCCGCCGGCCTTCGCCGCGGACTCGATCCTGGAAGCCATCGACGCGGAGATCCCGCTGATCATCTGCATCACCGAGGGCATCCCGGTGTCCGACATGGTCAAGGTGCGGCGCGCGCTCGACGGGTCGAAATCCAGGCTGATCGGGCCCAATTGCCCCGGCGTGCTGACCCCGAATGAATGCAAAATAGGCATCATGCCGGGGAACATCTTCAAGAAGGGCTCCGTGGGGGTGGTTTCCCGCTCGGGCACCCTTACCTATGAGGCCGTGTTCCAGACCACTCAGGTGGGCCTCGGCCAGAGCTCGGCCGTGGGCATCGGCGGCGATCCCGTGAAGGGGACCGAATTCATCGCCATGCTCGACCTGTTCCTGAAGGATCCGGAGACCGAGTCGATCATCATGATCGGCGAGATCGGCGGTTCAGGCGAGGAAGACGCGGCCGAGTTCATCAAGAATTCACCAACCAAGAAGCCTATGGTCGGCTTCATCGCGGGACGCACCGCGCCGCCCGGTCGGCGCATGGGTCACGCAGGCGCGATCATCTCCGGCGGCAAGGGCGGAGCCGAGGACAAGATCGCCGCGATGGAAGCCGCGGGCATCCGCGTCTCCCCGTCTCCGGCGAAACTCGGCGAAACCCTTCTTGAGGTGCTGAAGGGCGGCTGACCCGATAGGTCGGGCGTAACGAATTTAGCGTTTGAGCGGTCCGCGCTCGGCTCCTTCCCCTAGAAGCTCCGCGGTCCCGCTTAGGGAAAGCGGACGACATGGCGGACGACGCAGGTCTGATCAACGAGGTCTTGGCGGAGACCTCCTTCCTCTACGGCGGCAATGCGGCCTTCGTGGAGGATCTCTACGCGAAGTGGTCGGCCGATCCGGGCAGCGTCGAGCCCTCGTGGCGGGCGTTCTTCGCCTCCCTGCATGACTCAGCCGGCGACGTGCAGCGCGCCGCGCAGGAGCCCTCCTGGACCAAGGCCGGCGCGCCGGCGCCGCGCCCGGACTGGCTCTCTGCCATCGATGGGCTGTGGCCGGCGGTGGAAGCCAAGGTCGCCGCGAAAATCGCCGAACGCCAACCTGGCGCCTCGGTGGACGCTGTCCGCGCGGCGACCCTGGATAGCCTGCGCGCCATTATGATGATCCGCGCCTACCGGATGCGAGGCCACCTGAAGGCCAACCTCGATCCGCTGGGCCTGGCCACCACGCCTGGCGATGCGTCCGAACTGGACCCGGCGACCTACGGCTTCTCCGAGGCCGACTTCGAGCGGTCGATCTTCCTGGACTTCGTGCTGGGCCTGGAGACCGCGACGATCGCCGAGATCCTGTCGATCGTGCGCCGCACCTACTGCGGCAACGTCGGCGTGCAGTACATGCACATCTCCGATCCCAAGGAGAAGGCGTGGCTGCAGGCCCGCATCGAGGGCCGCGACAAGGAGATCGTCTTCACCAAGGAGGGCAAGGTCGCCATCCTGAAGAAGCTGATCGAGACCGAGGGCTTCGAGAAGTTCCTGCATCGCCGGTTCCCCGGCACCAAGCGGTTCGGCCTGGACGGCGGCGAGAGCCTGGTCCCGGCGCTGGAGCAGATCATCAAGCGCGGCGGCGCGCTGGGGGTGAAGGACATCATCATCGGCATGCCGCACCGGGGGCGCCTGAACGTGCTCGCCGCGGTGATGGGCAAGCCCTACCAGGTGATCTTCCACGAGTTCCAGGGCGGCTCGTCGCTGCCGTCGGACGTCGAGGGCTCGGGCGACGTGAAGTACCACCTGGGCGCCAGTTCGGACCGCGCGTTCGACGGCAACTCGGTGCACCTGTCGCTGACCGCCAACCCGTCGCACCTGGAGATCGTCAACCCGGTGGTGATCGGCAAGGCGCGCGCCAAGCAGGCCTTCACCCTGCGCGCGACGCCGGACGCCGGTCGCGGCAATGTCATGCCGCTGCTGATGCACGGCGACGCGGCCTTCGCCGGCCAGGGCGTGGTGGCCGAATGTTTCGCGCTGTCGCAACTGCGCGGCTATGGCGTGGGCGGGACCATGCACTTCGTGGTCAACAACCAGATCGGCTTTACGACGAGCCCGAAGAATTCCCGCTCCTCGCCCTATCCGTCCGACGTGGCGCTGATGGTCGAGGCGCCGATCTTCCACGCCAACGGCGACGATCCGGAAGCCGTGGTGTTCGCCGCCAAGGTCGCCACCGAGTATCGCCAGCAGTTCGGCAAGGACGTGGTGGTCGACATGTTCTGCTACCGCCGGTTCGGTCACAACGAGGGTGACGATCCGACGATGACCCAGCCGTTGATGTACGCGAAGATCAAGGACCACCCCTCGGTGCGCGACCTCTATTCGGCGCGGCTGGTGGGCGAGGGCACGGCGACCCGCGAGGAGGTCGACGGCTGGATCGCCGAGTTCGACAAGTTCCTCGATGAGGAGTTCGACTCGGGCAAGAGCTTCCACGCCGACAAGGCCGACTGGCTGGACGGCAAGTGGTCGGGGCTGAAGCTGCCGGGCTCGGAAGAGAGCGGCGTCACCGGCGTGCCGAAGCAGAAGCTGCTCGACCTGGGCCGCAAGCTGACCACGGTCCCCGAGCGGGTCACGGTCCACAAGACGGTGGACCGGGTGATCGCCGGGCGCCGCGAAGCCATCGAGAGCGGCAAGGACCTGGACTGGTCGACGGCCGAATCCCTGGCCTTCGCGACCCTGCTGGACCAGGGCTATCCGGTGCGCCTGTCGGGCCAGGATTCGATCCGCGGCACCTTCACGCAACGCCACTCCGGCATCGTCGACCAGGCGACCGAGGAGACCTATTTCCCCTTACGCAACCTGGGCCCCGGCCAGGCGCACTTCGAGGTGCTGAACTCGGCGCTGTCGGAAGAGGCGGTCCTCGGCTTCGAGTACGGCTTCTCGCTGACCGACCCCAATACGCTGACCATGTGGGAGGCCCAGTTCGGCGACTTCGCCAACGGCGCCCAGGTGGTCATCGACCAGTTCATCTCGTCGGGCGAACGCAAGTGGCTGCGGATGAGCGGGCTGGTTCTGCTGCTGCCGCACGGCTACGAGGGCCAGGGTCCTGAGCACTCGTCGGCGCGCCTGGAGCGGTTCCTGCAGATGTGCGCCGAGGACAACCTGCAGGTCATCAACCCGACCACGCCGGCCAACTACTACCATGCGCTGCGCCGCCAGATGATCCGCGAGTTCCGCAAGCCCCTGGTGGTGATGACGCCCAAGTCGCTGCTGCGTCACAAGCGGGCGGTGTCGAACCTGTCGGACCTGGCGGAAGGCACCAGCTTCCACCGCGTGATGGTCGACGGCGCCGAGGCCGGGACCGATGTGGGCGGCGTGACCCTGGCGGCCGACGACAAGATCAAGCGGGTGATCGTCTGCTCCGGCAAGGTCTACTTCGACCTGGTGGATCGCCGGGCCAAGGCCGGCCGCGACGACGTCTATCTGCTGCGCCTGGAACAGTTCTATCCGTGGCCGCTGAAGTCGCTGTCCGGCGAGCTCAAGCGGTTCAAGAACGCCGAGCTGGTCTGGTGCCAGGAAGAGCCGAAGAACATGGGCGGCTGGATGTTCGTCGACCCCTGGATCGAGCTCACCCTGGAGCGGCTGAACATCAAGGCCAAGCGGGCTCGCTATGTGGGCCGGCCGGCCTCGGCGTCCACCGCCGCCGGCCTGATGACGCGGCATCTGAAAGAACTGGAAGCCTTCCTGACGGAAGCCTTCGCCTGACCGACATCCGGTCGAACTTTGTTTGTGTCTGAAGAGATTTAAGGAGCGCATCCCCTATGGCCGACATCATGACGCCAGCGCTGGGCGAGTCCGTCACCGAAGCCACGGTGGCGCGCTGGACGAAGAAGGCCGGCGATGCGGTCCGCAAGGATGAGATCCTGGTGGAGCTGGAAACCGACAAGGTGAGCCTGGAAGTGGCCGCCCCGTCGGACGGCGTGCTGGAATCCATCGCCGCCGAGGAGGGCGCGACCGTCGAGCCGGGCGCCGTACTGGGAAAGATCACCGAAGGCGCCGCCGCCGCGCCGAAGGCCAATGGCGCGAAGGTCGCCGAGGCCGCGCCGCCTCCGCCGCCCGCACCCGCCAAGGCCGCTGAACCCGCGCCGGCTCCGAAGCCCGCGCCGGCCGCGGCGGAGCCCGTGCTGGCGCCGTCGGCGCAGCGGGTCGTGGCGGAGAACAAGCTCGACGCCGCCGCCATCGCCGGCACCGGCAAGGACGGACGGATCACCAAGGGCGATGCGCTGGCCGCGCTCGACGCGCGGGCCAAGGCGCCGACCCCGCCGCCGGCGCCCAGCGCGCCGCGCGAGGTGCATGCGCGCGAGGAGCGGGTGCGGATGACGCGCCTGCGCCAGACCATCGCGCGCCGGCTGAAGGAAGCCCAGAACAACGCCGCCATGCTGACCACCTTCAACGAGGTGGACATGAGCGCCGTGATGGCCATGCGCGCCCAGTACAAGGACGCGTTCGAGAAGACCCACGGGGTGAAGCTGGGCTTCATGAGCTTCTTCGTGCGCGCGGTGACCCACGCGCTGAAGATGGTGCCGGACGTCAACGCCGAGATCGACGGCACCGACCTGATCTACAAGAACCACTACGACATCGGGGTGGCGGTCGGCACCGAGAAGGGGCTCGTCGTCCCAGTGGTGCGCGACGCCGACGCCATGAGCCTGGCCGACATCGAGAAGGCCATTGGGGCGCTGGGCAAGAAGGCCCGGGACGGCCAGCTGGCCATCGAGGACATGCAGGGCGGGACGTTCACGATCTCCAACGGCGGGGTCTATGGCTCGCTGATGTCGACGCCGATCCTCAACGCGCCGCAGTCGGGCATCCTGGGGATGCACAAGATCCAGGAGCGGCCCATGGCGATCGGCGGCCAGGTGGTGATCCGGCCGATGATGTACCTGGCGCTGAGCTACGATCACCGGGTGGTCGACGGCCAGGGCGCGGTGACCTTCCTGGTGCATGTGAAGGAAGCCATCGAGGAGCCGCAGCGCCTGCTGCTGGACCTCTAGGGCGCCGAGGGCCAAGGTGGCGGCATGGATATGGTCCAGGTCGCCAGGTTCCTCGATCCCACCGAAGCTCAGGTGGTGGCGTCCGCGTTGCGGAGCGGCGGCATGCTGGTCCACGTCCAGGGCGAGACCGTCGGCCAGATGGATGTGAACCTGGTCTATGCCATGGGCGGCCTGCGGCTCTGGGTGCCGGAAGGCGAGGCCGACGACGCGCGGGCCTTTATCAACGCCAGCCGCAGCCAGCCCTCCACCCTGGCGCCGCTTCCGATCGCCGAGGCCACGGTGCGGACGACGCTGTCGTTCCTGCTGACGTTTCTGATGGGCTCGGTCGTGCCATTGCGCCCGCGCCGACCTGAGCGCCTTGGCGAGAGCGCGACGGCGGATTGAGCCGAAAACTGCGCGGCGCAACCTCGCCTCGCGCGCAAAACGCCTATATCTGAACCCGCACTTTCGAGATCGGACGCAGGTTCCATGGCTCAATACGACGTCGTCATCATCGGAGGCGGGCCGGGCGGCTACAACGCCGCGATCCGCGCCGGCCAGCTGGGCCTGAGCGTCGCCTGCGTCGACAAGGGCGTGGATGGCGGCGACACCCTGGGCGGCACCTGCCTGAACGTCGGCTGCATGCCGTCCAAGGCGCTGCTGCACGCCTCGGAGATGTTCGCGGCGGCCAATGGCGAGTTCGCCAAGCTGGGCATCGAGGTGACGCCGAAGCTCAACCTGTCGCAGATGATGGCCCAGAAGGCCGAGTCGGTGGCGGCGCTGACCAAGGGCATCGAGTTCCTGTTCAAGAAGAACAAGGTCGACCGAGTGATCGGCTGGGGCCGGATCGCCGGGGCGGGCAAGGTCGAGGTGGTGGACGCCGCCGGCAAGACCACGACGCTGGAGGCCAGGAACATCGTCATCGCCACGGGCTCCGAGCCCGCGGGCCTGGCGGGCGTGACCGTGGACCAGGACCGGATCGTCGATTCCACCGGCGCGCTGTCGCTGCCCAAGGTGCCCAAGTCCCTGCTGGTGATCGGGGCCGGGATCATCGGCCTGGAGCTGGGTTCGGTGTGGCGCCGCCTGGGCGCCGAGGTGACGGTGGTGGAGTTCCTCGACCGGATCACGCCGGGCATGGACGCCGAGGTCGCCAAGACCTTCCAGCGGTCGCTGACCAAGCAGGGCTTCGTCTTCAAGCTGGCGTCCAAGGTGACCGGCGCCAAGGCGTCCAAGTCGGGCGTCGAGGTGAGCGTCGAGCCGGTTGCCGGCGGGGCGGCGGAGACGCTGAAGGCCGACTACGTCCTGCTGGCGATCGGCCGCAAGCCGTTCACCGAGGGCCTGGGCCTGGACACGGTCGGGATCACCCCGGACAAGCGCGGCTTCATCGAGACCGACCACTGGAAGACCTCGGCGCCCGGCGTCTGGGCGATCGGCGACGTGACCCATGGCCCGATGCTGGCGCACAAGGCCGAGGAAGAGGCCGTGGCCTGCATTGAGGCGATCGCCGGCAAGGCGGGCCACGTGAACTACGGGATCATTCCGAGCGTGGTCTACACGAGCCCCGAGGTCGCCTGGGTCGGCAAGACCGAGGAGGAGCTGAAGGCCGAGGGCCGCGCCTACAAGGTGGGCAAGTTCCCGTTCACCGCCAACAGCCGCGCCAAGATCAACCACGAGACCGAAGGCTTCGCGAAGGTCCTGGCCGACGCCACGACGGACGAGGTGCTGGGCGCGCACCTGATCGGGCCGTCGGTCAGCGAGATGGTCGGCGAATACTGCGTGGCCATGGAATTCCGCGCCGCGTCCGAGGACGTGGCCCGCACCTGCCACCCGCACCCCACCCGCTCGGAGGCCCTTCGCCAGGCCGCCATGGGCGTCGAGGGGTGGACCATGCAGGCCTAGCCCACCGGTGGATATCCGCCGCGCCCGATCCGACGAGATCGGCCCCTGCGCGGACCTCTATGTGCGGGTGCTGCGCGAGACTTTCACCTGGGCGCCCCCCGAGCGGCACCGGCGCGACGACTTCCTGCGCGCGGCCCGGGAGGAGGAGATCTACGTGGCCGTCGAGGGCGGGCGCGTGCTGGGCCTGGCCGCGTTCTACCGGCCGCAGAACTTCCTGCATTCGCTCTATGTGGACGCGCGCGGGCGGGGCGTTGGGCGGACGCTGCTCAACCACGTCCTGCTGGTCGCCGAGCCGGGGCCGGTGTCGCTGAAGGTGCAGGCGCCGAACCTGCGCGCCCAGGCCTTCTATGAGCGCGAAGGCTTCGTCGCCCTGGATCACGGCCAGGACCTGGGGTCGGACGTGGCCTGGATCCGCTACGCCAAGGGCGGCCGCGAAAGTTAATTTGCGGCGGCCCGGCGGCGGTGGCACGCTTACGTTCGTAAAGCGATACGGAGGTACGCCGCCATGATCGCCCTCTTCCTCGCGGCCCAGCTGGGGGCCGCCACCCTCCCCAGCCTCTTGCCCCCTGAACAAATCACCTTGCCCCGGACCGTGGCCGCGTCCCGCGGGACGATCCTGCAGGCCCGGCCGGTCGCCGCCGGCTGCGTCGGTTCGCCCGGCCGGGTGGAGGCCTCGCTGGCCGAGCCCACGGCGCTCTACCGGAAGGGCGACCGGCCGGCCAAGGGGCTGAAGCGCTGGGCCGACTATCCCGAGGCCAATATGTGCCTGATCGGAGCGGGCCGATGATCCTCGCCAGCCTCGCCCTCGCCGCGGCGCTGAACGGGCCGGCGGCGCTGATCGCCCTCGAACGGATGCCGGGGCCGCGGATGCCGCCGCCCCCGAGCGGCGACTTGTTTCGCACGCCCAACCTCTATCGGCCCGACAGCAACTGCGGCGACATTCACCGCCAGGTGGTCGAGCGGCAGAAGGAGGAGCTGAAGAAGCTCGGCCAGCTGCCCAACGGCGCCGTGCAATACGCGGTCATGCGCACGGTCGGCGGCTGCGGGGTGGCGGCCCCGCTGGGCTACCACCCTGGCTACCTGCTGCCGGGCGCGGCCGATCGGCCCGCCGCGACCGCGACGCCGCCGAAGCCCTAGAGCCGCTTTCCGCTTGCCGGGCGCGGGTGATCCGCCCCAGGTTCGTATCGGAACCTGAGGGGGAACGCATGGAACTGGTGCTGGTCCGACATGGGCTGCCGGAGCGGACCGCGGAGACCGATGATCCGCCGCTGACGCCCGAGGGCCACGACCAGGCGCGCCGGGTGGCGGCCTGGCTGGAGCGCGAGGATTTCGACGCGGTCTATTCCAGCACCATGCGCCGCGCGGTGGAGACCTCGCATCCGTTCACGCAGATGAAGGGGCATTCGCTCGTCCAGCATGACGGCATCGTCGAGTTCGACCGCGGCACGGGCGCCTACACGCCCATGGAAGAGCTGAAGCGCGACGACTATGCGGCCTGGAAGCGGCTGGCCGACGGCGACCACGACATCGACATCAACGCCTTCTCGGCCATGGTGGTGGGCGCGCTGGAGGAGATCATCGCCGCTCACTCCGGGCAGCGGGTGGTGGTGTTCTGCCACGGCGGCGTGGTCAACGTCTGGACGGCGCATGTGCTGGGCATGGCGCCCAGGCTGTTCTTCGAGCCCTACTACACCTCGATCAGCCGCTACATGTGCGCCCGCTCGGGCCAGCGGAACGTGCTCAGCCTCAACGAGACCGCTCATCTCAGATAATCCCGGTACGGCAATTCCTCGACAGGCCCGCCAGAAGTCCTAGGGTTTAAGAAAAGCTCTGGGGGAAACGATGAGCGATCCAGGATTTCCGACCACGGTGGAGGCCATGACGCCGGCGTGGCTCACGCAGGTTCTGCGCGCCGACGGGCTGATCGGCGAGGGCGTGGTGACCAGCTTTTCGTCCGAGCCGCTGGCGGTGGGCGTGGGCTTCATGAGTGCGCTGCGCCGCCTGACGCTGGAGTGCGAGGGGACGCCCGAGGGCATGCCCTGCACCCTGATCGCCAAGCTGCCGCCGCTCGATCCCGGGGCGCGGACCATCGACGAGGCCTTCAACTTCTATGAGAAGGAGGTGGGCTTCTATCAGCAGATGGCGCCCACCACGCCGATGCGCGCGCCGCGCGCCTACCACAGCGCCTTCGACCCCAAGAGCCGCGATTTCGTCCTGCTGCTGGAGGACCTGGCGCCTTCGGTGATCGGCGACCAGGTGACGGGGCTGGGCTTCGCCGAGGCGGCCATGGCGGTGGACGCCCTCGCCCGGCTGCACGCGCGATGGTGGGGCGATCCCAAGCTGGACGAGCTCGACTGGCTGCTGGCGATCAACTCGCCGGAGTTCAAGCGGCTGGGCGACATCTGCGCCCAGTGCTGGCCGGCGGTGCTGGCGTTCGTCGGGGACGGCATGGACCCCAAGGTGCGCGCCGCCGGCGAAGGGCTGGTGGTGGCGATGAAGCCCATGCTCGACGAGGCCTTCGCGCGGCCCCGGACCATGGCCCACGGCGACTACCGCGCCGACAACATGTTCTTCCGCGAGGGCTGCAAGATCGTGCCGTTCGCGGTGGCGGACTGGCAGATCATCTTCAAGGGCAACGGCATCTTCGACCTGGCCTATCTGCTGACCGGCAGCCTGGAGATCGAGGTGCGGCGAAAGCACGAGCGCGAGCTGCTGGCGATCTATCACAGCCGTCTCATGGCCGAGGGGGTGAAGGGCTACAGCCTGGACGACTGCCTCGACGACTACCGGTTCTGGGTGATGCTGGGCCTAGCCTGGCCGGTGGTGGCGATCGGCACGCTGGACACCGCCAACGAACGCGGCGTGGCCCTGTTCAAATGCTGGATCGAGCGCGCCATGGCCGCCATCGTCGACTGGAACGCCCAGGAGATGCTGCCCGCGCTCTAGGCGTGCGGGTGCGCCTTGGCGTAGGCGCCGAGCAGGGCCGCGGCGTCGACCTGCGTGTAGCGCTGGGTGGTCGAGAGCGAGGCGTGGCCCAGCAGTTCCTGGATCGAGCGCAGGTCGGCGCCGGCGCCCAGCAGGTGGGTGGCGAAGGAGTGGCGCAGCGCGTGCGGCGTGGCGCTGTCGGGCAGGCCGAGCCGGCTCCTGAGGTTCTGGACCGTTGCCTGCACGTGGCGCGGACTTAGAGGCCCGCCGCGCTTGGCGCGGAACAGCGGCTCGCCCGGCGCCAGGACGAAGGGCAGGTCGGTGAGGTAGGCGTCGATGGCTTCGCGGACGGCGGGCAGGACGGGAACGATGCGGGTCTTCGAGCCCTTGCCGAGGATGCGCAGGCTGTCGGGCAGGGGGGCGTCGGAGCGCTTCAGCGACAAGGCCTCGGAGATCCGCAGGCCACAGCCGTAGAGCAGGGTCAGCACCGCCTCGTCGCGGGCGGACTCCCAGTCCTCGCGATCGGGGTCGAGGGCGGGTTCGGCGATCATGCCGCGGGCTTGGTCCTCGCTGACCGGGCGCGGCGCGCCGGGGACCACGCGGGGGCCGCGCACCAGGGCGATGGCGGCGTTGGGCGCGCCCAGGCGCACGTCCAGGAACCGGTGGAAGGTGCGGATGGCCGAGAGCGCCTGGGAGAGCGAACGGGGCGATAGCGGCCGCTCGCCCTGGCGCAGGTGGGCGAGCCAGGCGCGGACCTCCCCGGCGGTCAGCTTCGATAGCACGCCGACGGTGATGGTCTCGCCGCGGTGCTGTTCGAGGAATGAAATGTAGCGGTTGGCCGCGAAGCCATAGGCCTCCAGCGTGCGGGGCGAGGCGCGGCGTTCATGGGCGAGGTGCTCCAGCCATTGGGCGAGAGCGTCTCGGGCGGTGGTCACAGGATCGGCCAGCGCTCGGCGGTGCGTTCGACCACGCGGGCGAGGAAGGCGACGAGCTCGGTGCCCATCTCCTCGGTGAAGCCGTCGGGATCGGCCGAACCGAAGGCCAGCAGGCCCTGGCGGGAGGGCTCCCAGATCGCCATGCGGACCATGGCCATGGACTTGATGGCCTCGGCCTGGTCGCCGAACAGGCCAAGCGCGGTGGGGGAAAAGCCCATGCGGGCCAGCCGCTGCGGACCGCCCAGGATCATGTCCACCTGGCCCTCGACCAGCATCCGCCAGCCGGCCGGCGGGTGGGCCTCGGACTCCAGGGCGATGACGCCGGCGGCAAGGCCGAAGCGCTGCTGGGCCAGTTCGTTGACGCGGCGGGCGAGGTCGGCGTGGTTGCGCGCGTCGAGCAGGTCGACGACGGCGCCGTGAGTCTGGGCCTGGGCGGAGAAGTTGGCGCGCGCCGTTTCCTCGATCTGCTGGCGCTGGCTGGCCTCGCGCTGGTGGGCGGCGTGGACGCGGGCCAGCGCGGCGGGACCGAAGTCCACAACATTGCCCTGGGCGACCTTCAGGCCGAGCTCGGCCAGCAGGCCGTCGTCGCCGGTGAGGAATTCCGGGTTGCCGGCCAGGAACTGGCGCACGGCTGCCGGTTCCAGCGGAGCTTCGCCGATGCCGCCTTGCGAACCATCCATGACCACGCCCTCTTCACCTGGCGCGTCCGGTGGGGAGGCGCCGTTACAGGATGGACTGACCCGTCTTGGCCCAGTCCGCCATGAACTGATCAAGGCCCCGTTCGGTTAACGGGTGCTTGAAGAGGGCGTTGAACACGTCCGGCGGAATGGTGGCGCAATCGGAGCCGGCCAGGGCCGCGGTGGTCACGTGCTGCGGGCTGCGGATCGAGGCGGCCAGGATCTCGGTGTCGTAGTCGTAGTTGTCGTAGATCGCGCGAATTTCCATGATCAGGTCCATGCCCTCGGCGCCCACGTCGTCGAGGCGGCCGATGAAGGGGCTGATGTAGCTCGCGCCCGCCTTGGCGGCGAGCAGGGCCTGGGGCGCGGAGAAGCACAGGGTGACGTTGGTGGCGATGCCCTCGTGGGCGAACTCGCGCACCGCGATCAGGCCGTCGCGAGTTAGTGGCACCTTGACCACGACGTTCGGCGCGATGCTGGCCAGCTTGCGGCCCTCGTCCAGCATGCCGGCGGTGTCCATGGCGGCCACCTCGGCGCTGATCGGGCCGTCGATGATGCCGCAGATCTCGGCGATCACCTCCAGCATGGGGCGGCCGGACTTGGCGATCAGGGTCGGATTGGTGGTGACGCCATCCACCAGGCCGGTGGCGGCGAGGTCCTTGAGGACGGCCACATCGGTGGTGTCGAGGAAGAGCTGCATGGAAATCACCTTCGGATTGAGGAGGGAGCTTGTAGCCGGAACACCGATGCGCGCAAAACGCTCCTGATGAGCCGTATCGCTTCTGTTCTTCTGCCGATGCCGTTGCCGGAGGCGTTCGACTATGCCGAGCCGGAAGGCATGGGCCTGGAACTGGGCGATCAGGTGGCCGCGCCCCTGGGACCTAGGCTGCTGCGCGGCGTGGTGGTGGGCCTGCGCGACGCGGTGGGCGGCAACCGGCCGCTGAAGCCGCTGGACGCCCTGTTGGAGGAGCCGCGCCTGCCGCCCGGGACGGTGGAATTCATCCAGTGGGCCGCGCGCTATTCGGTGGACTGGCCGGGTTCGCCACTGGCGATCGCCCTGCGGGGGGCGCGCGCGCCGAAGCCCAGGCCCACGCGGGTGACCGAGCTGACCGGCGTGGCGCCGGGGCGGACCACGCCGGCGCGGACCAAGGTGTTGGAGGCCGCCGCCGACGGGACGCTCAGCCCGCCGGACCTGGCGCGGGCCGCCGGGGTGTCGGCGGGCGTGGTCAAGGGGCTGATCGACGAGGGCGTGCTGGCGGTCCGGATGGTGGAGGCCAAGGCGCACTTCGCCGCGCCCGACCCCGGCCGGGCGGGGTCGGTGCTGAACCCCAGCCAGGCGGCGGCGGCCGACAGCGTGAAGGCCATGCTGGCTGAGGGCGGCTTCAGCGTGGCGCTGTTGGACGGGGTGACCGGGTCGGGCAAGACCGAGGTCTATCTGGAGGCGGCCGCCGCGGTGCTAGCCGCCGATCCTGCCGCCCAGGTGCTGATCCTGCTGCCGGAGATCGCGCTCACCCAGGCGGTGATCAGCCGGGTCGCCGAGCGGTTCGGGGCCGAGCCCGGGGAGTGGCACTCCGATGTGGCCCCGCCCGCGCGGCGGCGGGTCTGGGAGGCGGTGGCGTCCGGCAATTGCCGGATCGTGGTGGGCGCGCGCTCGGCGCTGTTCCTGCCGTTTCCGCACCTGAAGCTGATCGTCGTCGACGAGGAGCACGACGCCTCGTTCAAGCAGGAGGAGGGCTTCATCTATCACGCCCGCGACCTGGCCGTGGCGCGGGGCAAGATCGAGGACGCCGGGGTGATCCTGGCCTCGGCGACGCCGTCGCTGGAGACGCTGCGCAACGCCGAACAGGGCCGCTACCGGTGGCTGCGGCTCTCGACCCGACACGGCGTGGCGCAGATGCCGGACATCGAGCTGGTCGACCTGCGCGAGAGCCCGCCCGACCACGGCCGCTGGCTGTCCGCGCCGCTGGTCAAGGCCATGGGCGAGACCTTCGCGCGGGGCGAACAGACGCTGCTGTTCCTGAACCGCCGGGGCTATGCGCCGCTGGTGCTGTGCAAGGCCTGCGGCGAGCGGATGACCTCGCCGGAGACCGACAGCTGGCTGGTGGAGCACCGCTATTCCGGCCGCCTGGTCTGCCACCTCACCGGCTTTTCCATGCCCAAGCCCAAGGCCTGCCCGCACTGCGGGGCGCACGACAGCCTGGTCTCCATCGGGCCGGGCGTGGAGCGCGTGGAGGAGGAGGCCAAGAGCCTGTTCCCGCAAGCCCGGGTGGCGGTGTTCTCGTCGGACACCGCGTTCGATGCGCGGGAGGGGCGCCGGTTGATCGAGGCCATGGCCGACGGGCAGATCGACATCCTGGTGGCCACCCAGGCGGCGGCCAAGGGGCACAACTTCCCGAACCTGACGCTGGTGGGGGTGGTGGACGCCGACCTTGGTCTGAGGGGCGGCGACCTGCGCGCGGCGGAGCGGACCTATCAGCTGCTGGCCCAGGCGACCGGGCGCGCCGGGCGCAAGGACCGGCCGGGCCGGGCGATGCTGCAGACCTGGGCGCCGGAGCATGCGGTGATGCAGGCCCTGCAAGCCCAGGATCGCGACGCCTTCGTGGCCGCCGAGATGGCCGAGCGGGAGCTGGCCGGCCTGCCGCCGTTCGGGCGCCTGGCGGCGGTGATCGCCTCGGGACCGGACGCCCACCAGCTCGAGGCCTTCATGCAGACCATGGCCCAGGCCGCGCCGAACACCACGGGCGTGGCGATCTATGGGCCGGCCGACGCGCCGCTGGGCCTGATCCGCGGGCGTCGGCGCAAGCGGTTCCTGGTGCGCGCGGACCGGACGGTGGACCTGTCGGCCTACATGGCCACCTGGCGCGCAAGGGTGAAGCCGCCGGCGGCGATCCGCGTGGCGATCGACATCGATCCCTACAGCTTCCTCTGACGCGCCCCCAGCCACAGCAGGACCAGCAGCGGCGGCGTGAGAAGCTCGACGGCCATCAGGGCGGTGAAGAACGGGTGCGGCGGGCCCGCGACGGCGTAGGAGATCACCCGGCCGACGCCGCCGGCGAAGAACAGTCCGGCGAGCCAGGGCGTGAGATGGCCGCGGGTGGCGAAGTCCCGGGCGACCAGGATCAGGGTCGCGCCATAGGCGCCCCAGAACGCCGCGTAGAAGCGCATTTCGTTGTCCATGGTCGCAGGCCAGGGGCCGGTGGCCGCGGCGTGGTCGCCCGTCAGGCTCGCGAACAGACCCTCGAAGAAGGCCACCGTCGCCGTCGGCCCCAGGAGGATGTCGGAGAGCGCGATGCCGATGGCCGAGGCCCCGAGCACGGCGAGCAGGATACGCAATGTGGCGAGCATGGGCGGCCTCCGGCCAGGATCTAGGCGGCTCCTCGACGGGCGGGCAAACGACTTTCAGGCACAGAGTTAGTGCAGGGTGGTCCCGTCGTCGGACTTCGGCTTGGCGCCCTTGCGGCCCCTATTTTGGCTTGGCGTCCCTCCGGCCGCGGCGCGCGACCATGTTCAGGCCCTCGACCGCGCCGGAGAAGGCCATGGCCGCGTAGATGTAGCCCTTGGGCACATGCACGCCGAACGCCTCGGCGATCAGGGTCGCGCCGATCAGCAGCAGGAAGCCCAGCGCCAGCATCACCACGCTGGGGTTCGAGTGGATGAAGCGGGCCAGCGGCCCGGCCGCCACCAGCATCAGACCCACCGCGACGATCACCGCCGCCATCATGATCGGCAGATGCTCGGTCATGCCGACCGCGGTCAGGATCGAGTCGATGGAGAAGACGATGTCCAGGGCCAGGATCTGCACGATGGCGGCGGCGAACCCGAGGTGCGCCTTGCCCTTCTTGTCGAGCAGCTCGTCGGTCGCTTCCGGATCGACCGTGTGATGGATCTCGTTGGTGGCTTTCCAGACCAGGAACAGGCCGCCGGCCAGCAGGATCAGGTCGCGCCAGGAAAAGGCCAGGTCGGCCATCGGGTGGCCGTCGGCGCCGGTGGGGAGCCTGAAGGGCAGGGTGACGACCGGCTGGGTCAGGCTGACGATGAAGGCCAGGACCGACAGCAGGGCCAGCCGCATGACCAGGGCCAGGCCGATGCCGATCCGGCGCGCGCGGCCGCGCTGGGCTTCCGGCAGCTTGTTGGAGAGGATCGAGACGAAGACCAGGTTGTCGACGCCCAGCACCACCTCCATGACGATCAGGGTGAGGAGCGCGATCCACGCCTCGGGGCTCGCGACCAGCGCCGCCAGATCGCCCATGTGTTGCTCCTTGCGGCCGACTCGGCCCGTTTCTACCGCATCCTCAGATAGGCGCCACGACAGCCCGATGAGAGCGGTCTTGCCGGATTTGCGGGCGAATCCGCGTCCAGGCGCCCGCATCGCAAACTTGTGAACCGGTTTCGCGAAAAACTCGCCCGACGCGCGAAGACCCCGCTGGGCGCCGCGAGCTCTTGTTTCATTTCATTACAGGTGCGTGATTGTTAGTCGTCGGAGGCTCGTATTAGGCAATGCAAAGATTACGCGGGAACCTTGGCCAGATCATTAGACACGTCGAAGACGGGGTCGACGAGATTATGATCTTGATCTCGGCGAGATCACTGTCCGATTTTTCTTGTCAACTCGCTTTGATTGCAACTATTCAGCCGCCCAAGCCAAGGTTGGCCGAGATAGACGCGCTGCGACGAAATGCGACGCGCATTTAAACCCTCTTTTCACTCCCTGCGGGATAGGGTTATTGCTTCGATCGTAAGCGTCGGGGAGTGCCCATCAACATGCTCAAGCGGACGAGGACCCTTCTGGGTTCGCTGGCCGTCGCGGCCGTTATGAGCCTCGCGCCCACCCTCGGTGGGGCGTCGGCCGAGAACTACTGGCAGTGCGTTCCCTTCGCGCGCCTGGTTTCCGGCATCCAGATTTTCGGTGACGCCTGGACCTGGTGGCAGCAAGCCATAGGCAAGTACGACGTGGGCTTCCAGCCCAAGGCCGGCGCGGTTCTCTGCTTCAAGCCCACCGAGCGCATGCGCCTGGGCCACGTGGCGGTGGTGAGCCAGGTGCTGACCGATCGCATCGTCCAGATCACCCACGCCAACTGGTCGCCCATCGAAGGCAGCCGCGGCAAGATCGAGAAGGACGTGACCCTGGTCGACGTGTCGCCGCAGGGCGACTGGAGCCAGGTGAAGGTGTGGTACGACCCCAGCCGCGACCTGGGCGGCTCCACCTACCAGACCTATGGCTTCATCTATCAGGACGCCACGGCCAAGGTGATGGCCTCCTCGGGCATCTCCACCGCCGAGAACACCGCCATCGCCATGGCGCAGTCGGCGGCCAGCCAGATGGCCTCGTCCGTGCGGCCCGGCTCCGGCCCGCTGCAGATGCTGAGCCAGGCGGCGGATTCCACCGACCGCATCGCGGCCCTGATCGCCAAGGTCGCCCGCGGCGACGACGGCAAATAGCCGACACCAGACGAATTGACGGCTCGCGCCGAGCGCCCCACTAGGGGTGCTCGTTCGCGGAGTGCTGGATGCTCAATCTCCTGAGGCGTGGCGCTAAGGCCGTCGAGAGCCTGTCGCCGGCGACGGGCTGGACGCCGCCCGAAGACGCCCTGTGGCTCGACCTGATCAGCCCGACCCGCGAGGAGGAACTGGCCGTGGAGGCCGGGCTCGGCATCGAGCTTCCGACCCGCGAGGAGATGGCCGAGATCGAGCCCTCCAGCCGGCTCTACCAGCAGGACGACGCGACCTTCATGACCGCCACCCTGCTGGCGCGCAGGCCGAGCGGCGAGGACGGCGCGCGGGCGGACGCGCCCACGACCTTCGTGATCTTCAAGGGCATGGTGATCACCATCCGCTACGATGAGCTGCGGGCGTTCTCGCTGTTCGCCGAGCGCGCGCCGGCGCTGAACCTGCAGAGCGGGACGGCCACCCTGTTCAACCTGCTGGACACGGTGGTCGAGCGCCTCGCCGACCTGCTGGAGGCGTCCGGGGCGCAGGTGGAAGCCGTCTCCGAGGCGATCTTCCGGCGGCCCAAGGGCGCGGAATTCGAGGCCCTGCTGACCGACCTGGCGCGGGCGCAGTCGCTGACCTCGATGACCCGCAACAGCCTGGTGAGCCTGGCGCGGGTGTTCTCCTTCGCCGCGCTGGCTCATGAAATCGCCTCGGACCCGGAGTGCATGGCGCACCTAAGGACCCTGCAGCGCGACGGCCAGTCGCTGACCGAGCACGCCGGGTTCCACTCCAACCAGATCCAGTTCCTGCTCGACGCGGCGCTGGGCCTGATCAACATCGAGCAGAACGGGATCATCAAGTTCTTCTCGGTCGCCGCGGTGATCCTGATGCCGCCGACCCTGGTGGCCTCGGTCTACGGGATGAATTTCAAGCACATGCCGGAGCTGGAGTTCCCGTTCGGCTACCCCATGGCGCTCACTCTGATGCTGATCTCGGCGCTCGGACCGTTCCTGTGGTTCAAGCGGCGCGGCTGGTTCTGACCCCGCCCCCTCTGACCGTCTTGGCGACGATCTGCATCCCGAGGTCGCCAGTTTTTTTCGACCAATCTCCGGTTGAGGCCTATTGCCGCAACCGTTCTTTAAGTCGCCGGGGGGCAACTTAGCGGCGAACAAGGCGCGCCATGTCCTCCCAAGCCCAACCTCATCATCTGGCCCTCGACGCCCAGGCCCTTCGTGAGGCCGTAGAGGCGCACCAGAAGTATCTGGGAGGCCGTTCGGGCGGCCGTCGGCTCAGCCTGACCTACGCCGACCTGTCCAACACCACGCTGGAAGGGCTCGACCTGCGCGAGGCGGACTTCGCCGGCGCGAACTTTCATGGCGCCACACTGGCCCGGGCCAATCTGACCCGCGGCATCCTGTTCGGGGCCGACCTGCGCGAGGCCGACCTGCGCCGCGCGAACCTCTCCAAGGCCGACCTGCGCGGCTGCTGCCTGCGCGGCGCGAACCTGGCTGGCGCCGAACTGCCGGGCTGCGACCTGCGCGAGGGCCGCATCGCCCTGCAGGACAAGCTCGACGGCTTCCGCATCCTGCGCCACGAGCACCGGCCGGGCGAACTGAACTACGCCATCCTGTCCGGCGCCAACCTGGCCGGCGCCCAGATGACCGGGGCGGTCGCCATGTCGGCCGACTTCACCGACGCCAACCTGTCCGGTGCCCAGATGGCCGGCGCCAAGCTCACCCGCGCGGTGCTGGACGGGGCGGACCTGTCCGGCGCGGACCTGGCCGGGGCCGACCTTTCGGGCGCCTCGATGAAGCGCACGGTGCTGACCGGCGCCAACCTGGAGCACGCCACGCTCGACGACGTGGACATGAGCGACGTCCTGCGCGCGCCGCCGGCGCAGGTGCTGGTCGGCGATCTGCCGCTCGACGAGGTGCTGGCCGAGTACGAAGCCTATTGCGACAGCGACGGCGCCAAGGGCGGGGTCTGCGACCTCAGCAACATCGACTTCCGGCCCATGAAGGTCCTGCCCAAGCGCCGCTTCACCGCCATGGTGGCGCGCAACAGCGTGTTCTTCGGCCTCGACCTGCAGGGCGCGCAGTTCCAGGGCGCCGACCTGTCGGGCTCGGACTTCCGCGGCTGCGACCTGCGCGGGGCCGACCTGCGCGGGGCGAAGATGGCCGGCGCCATGCTGACCCGCGCCGACCTGCGCGAGGCCAAGCTCGGCCCGCTGATGATCGCCGACGGCCGCTTTGTGCGCGCCGACTTTACCCGCGCCACCCTGCGCAACGCCGACCTGCGCGGCGCGCACGCGGCGCGCGCGCGGTTCCTGGAAGCCGACATGACCGGCGCCAACCTGAACGGCTGCGACCTCACCGACGCCGAACTCGAGGTCTAGGAAACCAACACCTCGCCTGCCGCAGCGTCGCCCGGCTATATGGCCAGGTCGGCGAGGGATGTGCATGAGCGTCAGTAAAGAACCGCGACAGCGGATGATCGACCTGCCCGGTCGCGGCGGGGCGATGGCCGCGCTGGAGTTCGGGCCCGCCGACCGGCCGGTGGACATCGTCTTTTCCCACGCCAACGGCTTCAACGGCCGCACCTACCGCACAATTCTCGAGCCCCTCGCCGACCAGCTGCGGGTGCTGGCCGTCGACCTGCGCGGCCACGGCGCCAGCACCCTGCCAGCGGTGGTCGAGGGGCGGATCGGTTGGCTCGAATTCCGCGACGACCTTCTGGCGCTGTTGGCGCAGGCGGCGGAGGCCCCCGTGGTGCTGGCCGGGCATTCGATGGGCGGCACCTCAGGCCTGCTGGCGGCGGCCGCCGAGCCGGCGCGGGTGAAGGCCCTGGCCCTGTTCGATCCGGTGGTGGTGCCGATGGAGGCGCAACGCGACCAGGCCATGGTGGAGAGCGCGCTCTACCAGGGCGCAGTGCGTCGCCGGGCCACTTTCGCGTCCAAGGCCGAGGCTCTGGCGGCCTATCTCGGCCGGGGCGGCTTCAAGACCTGGCGCGACGCGCAGGTGGCGGACTACGTGGAGGGCGGCTTCCGCGAGACACCCGGCGGCGAGGTGACCCTGGCCTGCGCGCCGGCGTGGGAGGCCTCCAATTTCGCCATGCACAACTACGACGCCATCGCGGCCTTCGCGCAGGTGCGCTGCCCCACGCGGGTGCTCCGCGCCGAGGTGGGCTCGACCCTGCGCATCGAGAGCCGCGAGGCTGAGCTGGCCGCCAATCCGGTGATCCGGATCGAGACCGTGCCGGGAACCACGCACTTCCTGCCGATGGAGCGGCCGGACCTGGTGGTCGAAGTGCTGCGCGCCGCGGCGGGCTGAGCGCGGCTGTAACCATCGCCGCCTCGCGCCCGAATGGCGGTTGTGCGAGACTTGAGCGGATCGAAGCAGAGACGATGAACAGCCCGATGACCACCCAGGACAGGGCGGCTAAGCCCAAAAAGGTGCTGGTCTACCGCCACCGCGGCGTGACCCGCCTGACCCACTGGCTGAATGTGCTGGCGGTCACCTTCCTGCTCATGAGCGGGCTGGAGATTTTCAACGCCCATCCGGCGCTCTACTGGGGCCAGAAGGCGACGTTCGACCAGCCGTGGATTTCCATGGGCGCGGCGCAGAAGGCCGATCACACGATCGGGGTCACCAGGATCGGATCCCTGACCCTGGAGACCACCGGGGTGCTGGGCTACTCCGGCCCGCCCGGGATGCAGGAGGAGCGCGGCTTTCCGGCCTGGGCGACGCTGCCGTCGTCGCGCGACCTGGCCGATGGGCGCCGCTGGCACTTCTTCTTCGCCTGGCTGTTCGTGATCAACGGCCTGACCTACTGGATCGTCAGCCTGATCAACGGCCACATCCGCAAGGACCTGGCGCCGACGATCGCCGACCTGAAGCCGAAGAACGTCTGGCATGAGATCGTCACCCACGCGAAGCTGAGGTTCCCCAAGGGCGAGGAGGCGCGCCACTACAACGTCCTGCAGAAAGGCGCCTACCTGGCCGTGGCCCTGGTGCTGCTGCCGATGATGGTGGCGACGGGGCTGACCATGTCGCCGGGCTTCAACGCCGCCGCGCCCTGGCTGCTCGACCTGTTCGGCGGCCGCCAGTCGGCCCGCACGCTGCACTTCATTTCCGCCTCGCTGGTGGTGGGCTTTATCCTGCTGCACCTGGCGATGGTGGTGGCCTCGGGAACCTGGAACAACATCCGCTCGATGATCACCGGCCGCTACGCCATCGAGGTCCCGGATCCTGCTGTGCCCCCGTCTCAGGTTTTGGGAGCTGCGGAATGAGCGAACCGATCAATCGCCGCGGATGGCTGACGGCGACCGTCGGCGCGATGGGCGCGGCGTTCCTGGCCGGGTGCGACAAGATCGGCCAGGATCCGAAGGCGGTGAACTTCGTCTCCAAGGCCGAAGGGCTGACGCGGCGCGTGCAGCGCCTGGTGATCGACCGCAAGGCGCTGGCCCGGGAGTTCACGCCGGCCGACATCTCCCCGGTGTTCAAGCCCAACGGGTCCATCTCGCCCGCCGATCCGGAGTACCGCGCGCACCTGCTGAAGGGCTTCGCCGACTACCGCCTGGTGGTTGACGGCCTGGTGGAGCGGCCGCTGGCGCTCAGCCTGGCGGAGGTCCGGGCGCTCCCGTCGCGCACCCAGATCACCCGGCACGACTGCGTCGAGGGCTGGTCGGCGATCGGCAAATGGACCGGCGCGCGGCTGGGTCCGCTGCTCGACAAGGCGGGGCTGAAGAAGAACGCCCGCTACATCGTCTTCTACTGCGGCGACACGCTTGAGGAGACGCTGGACGGTTCGGGCCAGTACTACGAGAGCATCGACCTCATCGACGCCTACCACCCGCAGACCATCCTGGCCTACCAGCTGAACGACAAGGTCCTGCCGGTGTCGAACGGGGCGCCACTGCGCCTGCGGGTCGAGCGCCAGCTGGGCTACAAGCAGGCCAAGTACGTCATGCGCCTGGAGGCCGTGGAGGACTTCAGCCACATCTCCCGCGGCAACGGCGGCTTCTGGGAAGACCGCGGCTACGAGTGGTACGCGGGGATCTGATCCGGCGACGCCGGAAGCAAGAAAACCACGGAAAACACTGAAAACACGGAATCGCAGGACTGCGCGCGGCGGTCCGCACCCTTCCGTGCTCTTTCCGTGTTTTCCGTGGTTCAAATAGCCGCTTCGCGGCAGGTCAGTAGGGCGACTTCAGCAGTTCGGCTTCCTTGGCGCAGGCCGCCGGGTCGGGCGCGGGGCCGGCCTTGCGAAGCGCGGCGATCTCCGTGCGGGCGGCGTCCAGATCAGCGCGGAACTCCGGCGAGCCGTGCAGGGCCGCGACCAGGGCCGAGCCGTTGGTGCGGCCGGATTCCACGGCGCTCATGTTGTGCACGCCACAGACCAGCCGGCTTTCGCCGAAGGCGCGCGCGCGGATCAAGATCTCGGTGGCGCGGTCGGGCGCGAGTTCGGCCAGGATCAGGGCCTCCGACCAGCTGAACGTCACGTGGCCCGAGGGGTAGTCGTAGCTGTCCTTGATGCCGCCCGCCTGGTCGATGCAGGTGGGGCCCTTGTCGACCAGGAACGGCCGCAGGCGCTTGAGCGCGTCCTTCGGCACGTTGGTGGCCCGCGTCGATTCCCGGGCGACCCGCGCGTAGAGGCTCATGAACTTCGGCGCGTTCTCGCGGGTCAGCTCGACGCCCAGCGCACAGCGCAGGTCCTTCAGGTAGAGGGCGCCGTTGTCGTCATTGGTCGCCAGCGACCAGCGGGGCGACCCCTCCAGCTTGCGGGTGCCGAGGAACATCTTGCGGTCCGCCTCGTAGCGCACGTCGCCAGCCTGCGGGGCGGGCGGCAGGATCCTCAGTGTGTCGGGCACGGCGGCCCCTGACAGGTAGTACTGCGGCCCGGCCGGCGCGGCGGTCATGCCCGGCGTGGGCGCGGCGGCCGGGGCCGGCTTCGGCGCCTGGTCGGCGCCCATCGAGATCACCGCCGCGGCGGCCGCCAGCGCAAGCTTCCAGTCCATCCCAAGCCCTTCCGTTTCCTTGTCTTTCCGGTCTCGCAGAGGATGACGGCGCATTCAATGGCTGTTGGCGCAACCGCGGTGTGCGAAAATTCCGAGATTAAAAATCTTGACATTCACATTAAGAAACTTAAGTTCAGCGGCATGAACACGATCAAAACCCAAGACTGGCAGGCGCTGAGCGAACTGGTTCGCGGCCGGCCGATCGTCGTGGAGCGGGTGCGCCTGGTGGAGACCGGCATCGCGGTGGAGGGCGCCTTCGAGCTGCCCCGACTGGCGGCGCTGTCGGCCGAGGACCAGGTGTTCGTCGCCGCCTTCGTGCGCAGCCACGGGTCGATCAAGGAGATGGAGCAGCTGTTCGGCGTCTCCTATCCGACGATCAAGGCGCGCCTGAACCGCATTGGCGCCAGCCTGGAGCTGGTGGAGACCGATCCCGAGCCCGGCCGCGCCGAGGTGCTCGAACGCCTGGCCCGCGGCGAGATCACCGCCGACGCCGCCATCGCCGAACTGGGAGGGAAATCATGATCGCCTATCCGCCGGCGCTGCGGCGCTCAGGCTTCGTCGGGCCGATGGACGGCGGCGAACCCGCCCGCGCGCAGGCGCCGCCCCATCGTCGCGTGGTCGTTCGGCTGTGGCTGCCGATGACGCTGATCTTCCTGATCCTCGCGCCTTTCGCGATCCTGCTGGCGCCGCTGCTCTACTGGGTCCCGCGGCCCTATTGCCAGCGCCCCTTCGCCACCGTCTTCGGCGTCGGCGCCTTGCTGCTCAGCCTGGGCGGCACGGTGGTCGAGGTCGACGCCCGCGACGCTCTCATCCGCATCCGAATTTTCTAGGAGACTCTCCATGAACAACGATCGCCGTTCCGTCCTGCAGATGCTGTCCGACGGAAAAATCAGCGCCGACGAGGCCGAGCGCCTGCTCTCGGCCCTCGACCGGACCGAAGCCCCCGCCCTGGGCGCGTCGAGCTCGGCGCCTCGCCTCAACGGCGCGCCGAAGTACCTGCGCGTGACGGTTGACGCGACGGACGAGGATGGGCCCACCAAGGTCAACATCCGCGTGCCGATGGCGCTGCTGCGCGCCGGGGTGCGGCTCACCAGCCTGATCCCGCCGGGCGCGCGCGACCAGGTCAACGCCGAACTCGCCAAGAATGGCGTGCCCTTCGACATCGGCCAGCTGAAACCGGAAAACCTCGACGAGCTGGTCAATCACCTCGACGACCTGACCGTCGACGTCGACTCCACCGACGCCCGGGTCCGGGTGTTCTGCGAATAGGCGTCGAATTTCTCCCCGGCAGGTTGCCCCAAGCCGGACTGGCCGTCACCCGCGAGGGTGGCGGCCTTCTTTGTCGCTACTTCGCGAAGAGCTTGTTCCAGTTGCGCTTGGTGCGGGTCTTCCAGCTTCCGCGGTGCCAGGCGTCGGACGCGATCAGCGGCACGACGGTGGTGGCTTCGGCGAAGACCATCTGTTCCCAGGTGACGTCGACCTTGCCCCAGGAGCAGGCCTCCTTGAGCGTCGAGGAGGAACAGGCGCCGTCGCGCACGTCGGCGACGGTGATCTGCACGGCGTACTTGTGCATGGCCACGTCCTCGTGCCCGAGGATCTCGGCGCAGACCACGGTGTCCTGGGCGAAGTTCTTCGGCACGCCGCCGCCGACCATGAACAGGCCGGTGCCGCCGGCGGCGATCTTGATGTCGGTCAGCTCACGGAAGTCCGCCACGGCGTCGATGGTGAGGTAAGGCTTCTTGGCCTTCATCCGCTCCACCTGGTGCTTCACCAGGCCGAAGCCGGCCGAGGAGTCGACGAAGGCCGGGCAGAAGATCGGCACGCCTTCCTCGTAGGCGGTCTGGACCAGGGAGCCCGGCTTCTTGGCGCCGCCCTCGGCCAGCCACTTGCCCATCTCCCAGATGAACTCGCGCGAGGAGTAGGGGCGCGGCTCCAGCCGCTCGCACAGCTCGTAGATCGTGCCGTCGCAGTTCTGGAGCTCTTCCTCGTCGATGTAGGTGTCGTAGATGCGGTCGATGTAGAGGTCGCGCAGGTCGCGATCGTCGACGTTCGACTGGGCCTGATAGTGCTTGAAGCCGAGGGCCTCGAAGAAATCCATGTCGACGATGGAGGCGCCGGTGGCCACCACCACGTCGATCATCCGGTACTTCAGCATGTCGCGGTAGATGTGCATGCAGCCGCCGGCCGAGGTGGAGCCGGCCAGCGTCAGCCAGGTGGAGCAATCGGCGTCTTCCAGGCTCATCGACCAGATGTCGGCGGCGCGCGCGGTGTCGCGGCTGGTGAAGCTCATCTTGCGCATGGCGTCGATGACGGGGCGCGCGTCGTACTGGTCGATCGCCACGTGCTCGACGGTGTTGGCCAGCAGTTCGGCCTTGCGGTTGGTCTTCTGAACGTCAGCGTTCATTCTCGCGTTTCCTTCGGAGTTTGAGCGCCCGTCCATAGGAGAAGCGCGACCGGGACGGAGCGACCGGCCGCGCCTTTAGCACGTGACGTGTGTCAGTCGTTAGCGCCGCCGACGGCTCTTGCCGGCGCGGCCCTTGGGACGCGACAGACGGACAACCTTGCGCTCCTCGGCCTGTTCCTCGCGGGGCAGGCGGATGGTGCGCCCGGCCAGGCCGAACATCGAGGCCATCGGCGCGTCGTGCACAATCACCGTCTCGGCGTCGCCGAAGCCGTTGAAGCGGGTGTTCATCGCCACGCCATAGGCGCCCAGCATGCCGATCTCGATCAGGTCGCCCTCGCGGACGTCCTCCGGCAGCCAGAAGGGTCCCGGCATGTGGTCGAGGCTGTCGCAGGTCGGTCCGTAGAAGCGAAAGGGCTTGAGGGGGCCTTCCACTTCCATGGCCTCGCCGTCGTCGGCTTCTTGCGCCGGCCGGTACATCTTCACCGGAAAGGGCCATTTGGTGTGCGCCGCGTCGAACAGGCTGCCGTAGCTGCCGTCGTTCAGATAGAGCGCGTCGCCCTTCTTCAGCTCGACCTTGACCAGGATCGACGAGGCTTCGGCCACCAGGGCGCGGCCGGGCTCGCACCACAGCTCGGTTTCCTCGTGCACCATCATCTCGGCGAAGCCGCGGTGGATCGAGTCCACGTAGTCACTCATGTCCGGCGGGATCATGCCCGGGTAGACCGACGGGAAGCCGCCGCCCACATCGACGATGTCGACCATGACGCCGGCGCGCACAATGGCGCGGCTCGCCTGGGCCATGGCGGCCTGGAAGGCGGTCGGGCGCATGCACTGGCTGCCGACGTGGAAGGAGACGCCCATCAGGCCGTTGGTGGCGCGCCGCACGGCCAGCAGCAGGGCCGAGGCCTCATGGGTCTCGACGCCGAACTTGCCGCTCAGCGAATAGGCCGCGCCCTCGGCGCTGACCGCCAGGCGCACGACCAGGGTCAGGTCGTCGGCGCCCTTGGTGGCCTCCAGGATCTTGGCGAGCTCTTCGTGGGTATCGAGGGCGAAGATCCGCACGCCGTGGTCGCGATAGGCCTTGGCGATGGCGGACCGGCTCTTCACCGGATGCATGAAGGCCATGCGCGCGCCAGGGGCGTGCGCCGTGACCAGCTCGATTTCCGGCATGGAAGCCACGTCGAAAGAGGCCACGCCATTGGCGGCCAGCGTTTCGATCACCCACGGTGAGGGGTTCGCCTTGACGGCGTAGAACACATCACCCTTGAAGTATTCCTGGAACCAGCGCGCCGCTGTCGCTACCGCGTCGGGTCGCGCAAGGGCGACGGGACGCTCCGGTAAGCGATCACGGACCAGGTCCAGGGGCGTATGATACGTGTGCAATTCACGTAACCCCCAACGGATAGTTGAACCCAATCCGGCGTTAGCAGCGCTTTTCAGGACATCGGGTCCGCCGGAACGCGGGGACATAAGGACATAAGTCCGTGATGTAAAGGCATTTGGTCTTGCCGATTTGCTAACTCGCGAGACGCCCGCCGTCGGTGACTCGCCTCTAGGCCGGACCGGCGAACCGGGTGAGACTTTCCCCATGACGGGCGAACCGGACATCGCGGGCCAGATCGCGGAGCTCGTCGGGCTGGGCGCCGGCCTGTTCGAGCAGGGCAAGATCACCGACGCCGAGGAGCTATTCGCGGGCCTGCGGCGTCTCGATCCGAGCCATTTCGAGGTCAACAAGCACCTCGGCATCATCCGGGCGACGTTGGGCGACTTTCGCGGCGCGATCCCGTTCCTGGACGACGCGCTCGCGCAGCGAGCGGACGATGCGCTCACCTGGAACGTCCAGAGCGTCTGCGTCTTCGAGGCGGGCGACTATGCGCGCGCCCTGGAATGCGCCGATAAGGCGATCGCCCTGCAGCGGCGGTTCGCCGAGGCCTACAACAACCGCGGCAACGCGCTGGGGCGGCTCGGGCGACACGAGGAGGCCCTGCAGGCCTTCCGCGGCGCCCTGGTCCTCCTGCCGGACGACGCGGAGGTGCTGGTAAACATCGCCAATGCCTTGCGTGACCTGGGGCGGCGCGACGAGGCGCTGAAGACGCTCGATCGGGCGCTGAAGATCAACCCCGCCATCCCGCAGGCGCACTGCAATCGGGGCAACCTGCTGCAGGACCTGGGCCGCCATGCCGAGGCGTTGCAGAGCTATGGCCGCGCCCTGGCTCTGGATCCTGGGTCGGTGGACGCCCACTGGAACCGCAGCCTGTGCAACCTGCTGCTGGGCCATTTCGAGGACGGCTGGTGCGATTACGAGTGGCGCTGGCGCCGCGGGGCGGTGGAGACGGCGCCGCGGGCGCTGGCCGCGCCCCTGTGGCTGGGCGAGACGTCGCTGGAGGGCAGGACCATTCTGCTCCACTGCGAACAGGGGCTCGGCGACTGCCTGCAGTTCATCCGCTATGCCCCCCAGGTGGCGGCGCTGGGCGCGCGGGTGGTGGTCGAGGCGTTTGCGCCCCTGGCCGAGCTGTTCCGTTCGGTCGACGGGGTGGCCGAGGTGGTGGTGCGTGGCGCGGCCCTGCCGCCGGTGGATTTCCAGTGCCCGCTGATGAGCCTGCCCCTGGCGCTGGGCGCGTTCGCGCCCCAGGCTGGACCGCCCTATCTCGCCACGCCGCCGGAGCGGCTGGCGGTCTGGCGCGAGCGGCTCGGCGTGGCGTCAGCCTTGAGGGTCGGCCTGGTCTGCAGCGGCAGCCCGACGCACCGGGCGGACCGCGAGCGCAGCATCCCCTTGGCCACGATGCTCGCAGCCCTGCCCGAGGGACCGGACTACCACCTGCTGCAGAAGGAGGTCGCGCCGGGGGACCGCGAGGCGCTGGGCGGCGTGAGCTTCTGGGGCGATCAGATCGCAGACTTCTGCGACACCGCCGCGCTTCTCGAACTGATGGACCTGGCAGTCAGCGTCGACACCAGCGTGGTCCACTTGGCCGGAGCAATGGGCCGACCGGTGCGGGTGTTGACCGCCTTCGATCCGGACTGGCGTTGGGGGCTCTCGGGCGAGACCACGGCCTGGTATCGGTCGGTGCAGATTCGCCGGCAGGCCAAGCGGGGCGACTGGTCCCGGCCCCTGGCGCGCCTGGGCGCGGAACTGGCAGGGCTTTTGGCCACGCCCTAGGCTGCGCGCCGCTGGACCTGTCGCGGGCGACCGTGTCATGAAGCTGTGGCGGGGCGAGGCGATCCTGGCGGGTCGCCGGGCCGTTTACGCTCGATCTCAGTGGCTCGATCTCGGGGAAGTGTCAGCCGTTCATGTCCGACGCCGTTCTGTCGATACGGAACGCCTCCAAGAGCTTCGGCGAGCGCCGGGCGCTGAACGGCGTGTCCCTGGAGGTCCGCAAGGGCGAGATGATCGCCCTGATCGGCCCGTCGGGCTCCGGAAAGTCGACCCTGCTGCGATCGATCAGCGGCCTGCAGACCATCGACGGCGGCGAGGGCCGGATCGAGGCGTTCGGCGCGGCGGTGCAGGAGCACGGCCGGATCAGCGGCAAGGTGCGCGAGGCGCGCATCCGCATCGGCTTCATCTTCCAGCAGTTCAACCTGGTGGGACGGCTCAGCCTGTTCACCAACGTCGCCCTGGGCTCGCTGGGCCGGATCGGGGCGATGCGCGGCCTGCTCGGCCTGTGGCCTGAGGAGACCAAGACCGCCGTCATGGCCGCCCTTGCGCGGGTCGGCGTCGCCGATTACGCGGCGCAGCGGGCCAACACGCTCTCCGGCGGCCAGCAGCAGCGCGGCGCGATCGCGCGGGCCCTGGTGCAGCGGGCGAAGATCATCCTGGCCGACGAGCCGGTGGCCTCGCTGGATCCGGTCTCGGCGCGCAAGGTGATGGAGAGCCTGCGCGACCTGAACAAGCAGGACGGCCTGACGGTGGTCGTCACCCTGCACCAGGTCGACTACGCCCTGCGCTACTGCGAGCGCGTGGTCGCGCTGAAGGCCGGCAAGATCGTCTACGACGGCCCGGCCACGGGCCTGAAGAACGAACAGCTCATCGACATCTACGGTCCGGAATTCGAAGACGTCTTCTGGGAAGGAGCCCCGACATGATCCGCCGCCGCCTGCTGGGCTCGCTCGGCCTGGCCGTCATGCTGACGCTCGCCGCCTGCAGCCCGAAGCCCGGCGCGCCGGCCGCGCCGAAGGAAATCGTCTTCGGCATCCTGCCGGCCGAGAACCAGGCCTCCATGGGCCCGATCTGGGAGCCGCTGCTGGCGGACCTTTCCACCCAGATCGGCGTGACCGTGAAGGCGCGCTACGTTTCGAACTACGCGGGCCTGATCGAGGCCATGCGGTTCAACCAGGCGCAGATGGGCTGGTTCTCCGCCCTGCCGGCGCTGGACGCGGTGCAGCGGTCGAACGGCGAGGTGCTGGGCCGGGTGATCGATGGCGGCGGCGACGCCACCTACAAGTCGGTGCTGATCGTGCGCAAGGGCTCGGGCATCACCCTCGACAAGGTGCTGGCCTGCGGGAAGAAATATTCGTTCGGCATCGGCGATCCGCAGTCGACCTCGGGCACCCTGGCGCCGATGGCCTATCTGTTCACGCCCAAGAGCATCGACCCCAGCGCCTGCTTCGCCACGGTGAAGTCGTCGAGCCACCAGGCCAATTCGGCCGCGGTGGCCAACAGCGTGCTGGACGTGGCCACCAACAACACCGTGGGCCTGCTGTTCGCCAAGCGCGACTCGCCGAAGATCGGCAACAACCTCGAGGTGATCTGGACGTCGCCGCCGCTGCCGGAATCCTCGATCGTCGTGCGCAAGGACGTCGACCCGGCGATCAAGGAAAAGATGCGCCAGTTCTTCCTGACCTACGGGACCCAGCCGGGCGCTGACGGCGACCGGCAGCGCGCGGTGCTGAAGCGGCTGGCCTACGGCGGCTTCAAGGCCGCTGACGACAGCTACCTCGACCCGGTCCGCGAGATGCAGGCGGCCGTGGCCGTCGCCGAGGCGCGCAAGTCGGGCGACGCGGCGAGGCTCGCCAAGGCCCAGGCCGACTTCGACAAGATCCACGCCACCGCCGAGCAGAAGCGCGCCAAGGAGCCCAATATCTGATGAGCGCGCCCGCCGCCCCGAAAACGGCTGAGATTCCCGCGCCGCCGCACCGGTCGCTGGTGCAACAGGCTCCGGACCTTCTCGTCTGGGGCCTGGTGCTCGTGCTGCTGATCGTTGCGGTGAAGCCGGTGGAGATGGGCCACATCTCCAAGCTGTTCACCAACTCGCAGAACATGCGCGAGTTCGGGGCCGACCTGATGCACCCGAACTTCGACCAGTGGCGGCTCTACGTCGCGCAGATGTGGCTGACCATCCAGATCGCCATGTGGGGCACGGCGCTGGCGGTGGTGATCGCGGTCCCGTTCGGCCTGGCCTGCGCGCGCAACGTCTCGCCGCCGTGGCTGCAGCAGCCGCTGCGGTTCCTGATGAACCTGCTGCGCTCGATCCCGGACCTGGTGGTCGGCACCCTGTTCATCGTGGCCGTGGGCCTGGGCCCGTTCGCCGGGGTCATGGCCATCGCGATCAACACCGGCGGCGTGCTGGCCAAGCTGTTCTCGGAGGCCGTGGAGGCCACCGACAAGGGGCCCGTCGAGGGCGTCCGCGCCACCGGCGCCAACCGGCTGCAGGAGGTGGTCTGGGGGATCATTCCGCAGGTCGCACCGCTCTGGACGTCCTATGCGCTCTACCGGTTCGAATCCAATTCGCGCTCAGCCACGGTGCTCGGCCTGATCGGCGCGGGCGGCATCGGGCAGCTGCTGTTCGAGACCCTGAACGCCTTCGACTACCACCACCTGTCGGCGATCATCATCGTGATCATCGCGGCCGTGACCCTGATCGATCTGTTGTCCCAGGCGATGCGCAGCCGGCTGCTCTGAGCAAAAAAAGCGCCGCCGCGAGGGGTCGCGGCGGCGCGCTAGGGTCGCGGGGGGATCGATCAGAAAGCGAGTTGGCTGCGCAGGGCGAGCGCGTTGTACTTCTGGCCGACCTGCAGGCCGGCGGCGTTGAAGCGGCTCACGTCGACGAACTGGTAGTCGAGCATGAAGCGGATGTCGGGGTTCAGGTACCAGTTGAGCCCGATGGTCGAGATCTTCTGCTCGCCGCCGCGCACGGCGTCGAAGCAGGAGACGCCCGCGGCCGGGATCGCGTGGCCCGCGCCGCAGTCGTGATAGTTCAGGTCGAGGTTGGAGTAGCGGCCGACCAGCTCCCAGGTGCCCCAGGTGCCGGCGGCGGGGTTGAAGTTATAGGCCATCTTCGGCGCGTCGAAGCGAGCTTCGGCCGGGTTGTAGGGCCGCGGCTCGCCCGTCAGCACCCAGGCGCCTTGCACGTACCAGCCCGAGAAGTTCGGGTCGCTGGCGAACACCGGCGCGTTGGTCGCGTTGCGGCGGTCGATGCGGTAGCTGAAGTACTCGCTTTCCAGCATGAAGTTCTGGACCGTCAAGCCGGCTTCGGCGCCGAGCACCGTCACGTGGCGCGCGTCGATGCCGCCCGTATCGACCAGGCGCGTGCCGTCGATCCGCAGCTCGGGACGGTCTCGCAGCTGCACGGGGTAGGCCGTGCCGACCGAGAGGTTGTTCGGCTGTAGAACATATTGCGCGTTGACGCCGAAGTGGGTCTGCCAGTCCGTCGAGCTGAACGGGGCGATGGCGAAGCGGCCAATGATCGCCACCTGCTCGTCGCTGGGTTGCAGCGTGCCGACCACCACCGTCGCCGGCGTCGCCGTGTTGACCGTGTTGGACGAGTTGATCGTGCCGACGGTGTTGCCGGTGATGGCGCCGGAGGCGAACCACCGCGTGGCGATGCCCGCGTCACCGTCGCCCCAGAGGCCGTTGCCGAAGACCTGGATCGCCGAACGGCTGTCGCCGGCCGCCACGTTGCGCGCCACTTCGGCGGCGGCGGGCCGCTCCATGAGCGGCATCTGGCTGGTGGAGACCGCCGCGGCGAGGCCGATGTTCGGCTCGAAGGCGCCGATGCGGATCTTCCAGGGCTTCAGGGCGGTGTACTGCGCCCAGATCTCCTGGATGTGCCCTGCGTCCTCGCCGCCGGAACCGCCGAACTCGTAGATCACCGCGTAGTCGAAGTCCTTGAACAGCTTGCCGTCGATGCCGAAGCGCGCGCGGCGGAAGTTGGTGCCGTCGTTGAGGTCGCGGTTGGTGACCTGGGCCGGCAGGTTCGACTTCTGGAAGTACTTGCCCGCGTCGAACATGATGATGGCGCGCATGTTGGCGGTGAAGCGGCCGTCGGAGGAGGCCAGCGCCAGCTTGCCGTTGGGCAGGCTGGGCACGACGGCCGGGGCCTTGAGCGTCGAGATGTCCGAAGCGTCGGCCACTTGGGCGGCCTTAACGTCGGTGAGCTGAGCGTTGGTGTCGGCGAGCTGTTGCTGGAGCGCGGCCACCTTGGCCTCGCCGTGGTCGCCGGACTGAGCGGCGCGCAGCTGCGCCATCTCGGCGCGCATGGCGCTGACTTCCTGCTCCAGCGCCTCGAGCTTGGCGTCGCGCGGGTCGGCGGCGGCCGCCTTGACCACATGCTTGTGCTTCGGCGCCGCCAGCGCGGCGGTGGCCGCGCTCGACATCAGCAGCGCGATCAACGCGCCCTTGGTGACGCGAAGCGCCAGGCCCTTCGTCTGAAGGCTCATCGTGGGATCCCCATCCTTGTTGCTATGCGGACGGGAGACTGCCGCACTCACTGGGTCCCCCACCCGTGGGGCGGTTTAACGAGGCCTCGTGACGGCTGGCCGACAGTGATGTGACAGGGCGATGACACCCGGAGGCCGTGGACGTTAGCGACTGTGACCCTCCGGCTGCGGATCAACTGGGCAAGTGTCACAAAACTGCGAACCTCCACGGCTACACGCTCGGACAAGAGCGGCATGGATGGGGCAGCTCTTTTCAGGAGAGAACCATGTTGAAGACACTAGGGGCGGCGTTCGGCGCGGCCCTGATGCTCGGCGCCGCCACGTTTGCGCAGGCCGCCGGGACGATCTCAGGCGCGGGCGCGACCTTCCCGGCGCCGGTCTACGCCAAGTGGGCGGAGGCCTATAAGGCCCAGACGGGCACCAGCCTGAACTACCAGGCGATCGGCTCCGGCGGCGGCATCAAGCAGATCAATGCGTCGACCGTGGACTTCGGCGCCACCGACAAGCCGCTGAAGCCCGACGACCTGGCCGCCGGCGGCCTGGCCATGTTCCCCACCGTGATCGGCGGCGTGGTGCCGGTGATGAACCTGCCCGGCATCAAGGCCGGCCAGTTGAAGATGAACGGGCCGGTGCTGGCTGACATCTACCGTGGCGTGATCAAGAAGTGGAACGATCCGCTGATCGCCAAGTTCAATCCGGGCGTGGCGCTGCCGAACCTGCCGATCACGGTGGTGCACCGTTCGGACGGCTCAGGCACGACCTTCGTGTTCACCAGCTATCTGACGATGAAGGCCCAGCACTGGGCGACCGAAGTCGGCGCGAACGACGCCGTCTCCTGGCCGACAGGCCTGGGCGGCAAGGGCAATGACGGGGTCGCGGCCTTCGTGAAGCAGACGCCGGGCGCGATCGGCTACGTCGAATATGCCTACGCCAAGCAGAACGCGATGACCTACGCGCTGATGCAGAACAAGGCGGGCGTCTACGTCACCCCGGAGGCCAAGAACTTCGCGGCCGCCGCGGCCAACGCCAAGTGGGCGAGCGCGCCGGGCTTCTATCTGCTGCTGCTCGACCAGCCGGGCGCCGACGCCTGGCCGATCACCGCGGCGACCTTCATCCTGGTGCACACCAAGCAGGCCGATGCGTCGAAGGGCAAGGAAGTCCTGGAGTTCTTCGACTGGTGCTACAAGAACGGCGACGCCGCCGCGGCCCAGCTCGACTACGTCGCGCTGCCGGCCTCGGTGAAGGACCTGATCCGCAAGTCCTGGTCCAAGGTCGTCGGTCCCGACGGCAAGCCGGTCTACAAGTAAGCTTGGGTTGCCTCCGCCCCGCCGCTTGACTGCGGCGGGGCGGGCGGCCATCCGTTCACGGCGCACCCATGTCAGACCAAGCCCTCCCTGTCGCCGGCACATCTGGCCGCCGCGCCGCCCCACGCGGGGCGCTGGTGGGCAAGATCTTTGAAGGCCTGTGCTTCGCCGCGGCCACGACGCTGCTGATCGCGCTCGGCGGGCTGATGGTCTCGCTCGTGCTCGGCGCCTGGCCGGCGATGAGGTCCTTCGGGATCGGCTTCCTGTTCTCCACCTCCTGGAACCCGGTGACCGACGTCTACGGCGCCGCGGGCCCGATTGTCGGCACCCTGGTCACCGCCGCGGTGGCGCTGCTGATCTCCCTGCCGATCGCCGGCGGGGTGGCCTTCTTCCTCACCGAGCTATGCCCGGCGCGGTTGCGCCGGCCGATCGGCACGGCGGTGGAGCTGCTCGCCGGCATCCCGTCGATCGTCTACGGGATGTGGGGCCTGTTCGTGTTCGCCCCGCTGTTCTCCAAGTTCGTGCAGCTGCCGCTGATGGCCGCCGCGGCCCCCGGCTCGCTGCTGGAGAAGCTGACCGTCGGCATCCCCAACGGCTCGGGCATATTTTCCGCCTCGATGATCCTGGCGATCATGATCCTGCCGTTCATGGCCGCGACCTTGCGCGAGCTGCTGCTCACCGTGCCCGCCGCGGTGCGCGAGAGCGCCTACGGCCTGGGCGCGACCACGGCGGAAGTCGTGATGAGCGTGACCCTGCCCTATGTGCGCACCGGCGCCATCGGCGCGGTCATGCTGGGCCTCGGCCGCGCGCTCGGCGAGACCATGGCGGTGACCTTCATCATCGGAAATTCGCACGGCTTCCCGAAGTCGCTGTTCGACTCAGGTTCGACCATCGCGTCGACCATCGCCAACGAGTTCGCCGAGGCGACGACGCCGATGCACGTCGGAGCGCTGATCTATCTGGGCCTGGTGCTGTTCGTCATGAGCTTCGCGGTGCTCGGCCTCGCCCGGCTGATGCTGCGCCGCCAGGGAGGCGCGGCATGACCGCCTCGGCCGCAAGGGTCGCGCGCCGGAAGGCCGCCAACGTGGTCTTCGAAGTCTTCTGCTGGGTCGTCACGGTCGTTGCGCTGGTGGCGCTGGCCGCGATCCTCTGGTCCCTGCTGAGCCAGGGTATCGGCGGGCTCAACCTCGACATCTTCACCAAGTCGACCCCCGCGCCCGGATCGCCGGGCGGCCTGGCCAACGCGATCACGGGCTCGATCATGATGTGCCTGCTGGCCATGGTGATGGCGGTGGTGATCGGCACCCTGGCGGGTACGTGGCTGGCCGAGTACGGCGGTCGCTCCGCCTACGGATCGGTGGTCCGGTTCCTCAACGACGTGCTGCTGTCGGCGCCGTCGATCCTGGTGGGCCTGTTCGTCTATGAGATCCTGGTGGCGCCGTTCCACAGCTTCTCCGGCTTCGCCGGCTCGGTGGCGCTGGCCCTGCTGGCCGTGCCGGTGATCACGCGCACCACCGAGGACGTTCTTCTCCTGCAATCGGCCACCTTGCGCGAGGCCGGCGTCGCGCTGGGCTCGACCCTCTCCTACGTGATCCGCACCGTGCTCTGGCGCTCGGCGCGCAGCGGCCTGCTCACCGGCGCCTTGCTGGCCTTCGCGCGGATCAGCGGCGAGACCGCGCCGCTGCTGTTCACGGCGCTGAACAACCAGTTCTTCAGCCTCGACCTACGCCATCCCACCGCCAACCTGCCGGTGGTCATTTTCAACTATGCGCTCAGCGCCTACGACGACTGGCGCCGCCTGGCCTGGGCCGGCGCCTTGCTGATCGCCGGCACGGTGCTTGCGGTTACGGTCGTCGCGCGCATTGTGGCCCAGGAGCAGAGACGCTCATGAACACCGTGAACGCCGTGGAATCCTTCGAAACCAGCATCGCCGACGTCGACCGCGCCCAGGTGAAGGTCGATGTGCGCAAGCTCAACTTCTTCTACGGCAAGACCCTGGCGCTGAAGGGGGTCTCGATCCCCTTCGCGCGCAACAAGGTCACAGCCCTGATCGGCCCGTCGGGCTGCGGCAAGTCCACCCTGCTGCGCACGCTCAATCGCATGTACGCCCTCTATCCCGGCCAGCGCGCCGAGGGCGAGATCATGATCGACGATGAGAACGTGCTCAGCCCCCGCACCGATCTGGCGCGTCTGCGGGCGCGGGTGGGCATGGTGTTCCAGAAGCCGACGCCCTTCCCCATGAGCATCTACGACAACGTGGCGTTCGGCGTGCGGCTCTACGAGAACCTAGCCAAGGCCGACATGGACGCGCGCGTCGAAGAGGCTCTGACCCGCGCGGCCCTGTGGAACGAGGTGAAGGACAATCTGAAGGGGCCGGGTCTCGGCCTCTCCGGCGGCCAGCAGCAGCGGCTGTGCGTGGCGCGCGGCGTGGCGGTGCGGCCTGAGGTGCTGCTGCTCGACGAACCCACCTCGGCGCTCGATCCGATCTCCTCGGCCAAGCTCGAGGAGACGGTGACCCAGCTCAAGGCCGACCACACCATCGTCATCGTGACCCACAATCTCGGCCAGGCCGGACGGGTGAGCGACTACACGGGCTTCATGTACCTGGGTGAGCTGATCGAGTTCGGCCCGACCGAGGACCTGTTCCAGCGGCCGGCGACGAAGAAGACCTCCGACTACATCACCGGCCGCTTCGGCTAGCTTGCTGGACCGAAGGCGTAGGTGAGCTTGAGCCAGACGCCCCGCGGAGCGGCTGGCGTGCGGAACTGCTGGGTCGCCAGGGTGTAGATGCTGGTGACGCCGGACAGTCCGTAGGTCGCGTATTTCCGGTCGAACAGATTGTCGATGTCGAGCGACGCCGTCAGCGCCTTGCCGATGCGGTAGCGCGCATCCAGGTTGACCACGCTGTAGCCCGGGACCTTGCCGCCCGGATCGGCGTTGCTCTCGTTGCCGTGCGCGTACTGATCACCGGCGACAATCACCGCGCCGCCCAGGCTCAGGTTGTCGGTGACGGCGTAGGCCGCCCGCAGCTTGAACGTGCTTGAGGGAATGCCGGGAATGCGGTTTCCGCTGACCACGTCCTGGCCCGCCGCCGTGGTGAAGGGCGACCGGAAGGCCGCTTCCACGTAGCCGTAGTTGGCCGACAGGGAGAGCTTCTCGAGCCGAGCCTGGGCGCCGAGTTCGACGCCGCGACGCTCGGTGTCGCCGACGTTGAAGAAGTAGCCGAAGGTCGAGGACGTGGCGATGAACTGGATGTCGTTGCGCAGCCGCGAGTCGTAGGCCGCCACGTTCCAGTCGATCTTGCCGAACAGCGTGCCGCGCGCGCCGAGCTCGAAGGTGCGCGCCGTCACCGCCTTCAGGTCCGGATCCCCGTTGAATCCGGTCGGGAGGGAGCAGGGGCTGTTGGGATCGGCGCAGGACAGCTCGATGGAGGTGGGCGCGCGCATGCTCTGGCTGTAGCCGCCGAACAGGCTCGGGCCGTGGTCGACGTTGTAGTTGAAGCCGATCCGCGGGTTGAACCGCTGATAGTGGTGCGCGCCATCCAGGCTGTGGGTCTCAGGCCCCGCCACGGCGCCGGCCGGCGCGCCGTTGGGGGTCGCCGCGGCGCCGGTGCCGGCGTTGGAGAACTTGAAGGCGCTGGCGTAGGCCGGGTTGTAGTAGGTGACACCCGTCACCTCGTCGGCGAAGGCGAAGCCGCCGTCGTCGTTGAGGAACTGGCTGTTCGCGCCGTCCTGCCGGATCGAGGTGTATTCGAAGCTGCCGGAGGCCGTGAGGCTGAGATTCTTCGTCAGATCGAAGGTGTCGGTAAGGAAGACGCTCGCCTCCTGGGTCCGCGACCCCAGCGCTACCGCCGACAGGACGTTGCTGCCGGTAAAGGCCGGCAGGTTGGACGCCGAGGGTGTGAGGCCGTTGGCCGTGAAGCCGTAGGCCTGGTTGGGGATGACGATGGCCTGATAGTTGATCAGGCGGGCCAGCCGGGTGTCCTGCCGGTAGCCAATGTTCGACTGGTCGAAGCCGGCGCCCAGCACGAAGGCGTTCCGATGGCCGGCGACCGGTGTCGAACTCGCCCACTGCGCCGAGGCGCCGACGGTGGACTGACGGACGGATGAGCTGACGAGGCTGGTGTTGATCGCGCTGGTCCAGCGGCCGTAGCCGAGGGCGAGCGCGTTGGCGCCGGTGATGGAATTGACCGCGGTCCCGTTGGGCGCCTGGGCGCCGCACTTGAAGCCCGTCGCATTGGTCGCGGGCGAGCCGTCGTCCGCGAAGCAGCCGTCGTCCAGCCCGGCGTTGCTGTTCCGGCTGCGGGCGTTCGACTGGCGATAGTAGACCTGGGCGGACAACAGATTGGCGTCGTCCAGCCAATGGCTGGCCTTCAGGCTGACCAGGCGCATCGTGTTGGCGATGGAGTCCGGCGCGGTGTAGGCGGCCTTGGGCGTCGACAGCATGTCCAAGGGCAGGGATTGCGTCCCGCTCAGGTCGTTGTCGGCGTAGGCGCCGGAGAGCTCGATCAGGGTCCGGTCGCCCGGACCATGCCAGCGCACCTTGCCGTAGAGCTGCCTGACCTCGGAGCCGGAGAAATTCCGGTAGCCGTCCTGCTTGTCGTCGTTGCCGGACAGGAAGTAGTCGAGGCCGGCGCCTGCGGCCGCGCCGCCGGCCTCGAAGGTCGCCGCCCGTCGGCCGAAAGAGCCGCCGAGGAGGCTGAGCGTCGCGCCCGGGCTGTCCTTGCCCGATCGCGTGCTCACCACCAGCGCGCCGCCCAACGCGTTGAGGCCGAAGATCGGATTGGAGCCGGGTTGCAGGGTCACGCCGGTGATCGCGTTCATGGGAATGAGATCCCAGTTCACGATCGAGCCGAAGGGTTCGTTGACCCGCACGCCGTCCACATAGACCGCCAGGCCGACCGGCGCGCCGGGCAGGGACGTCGCCTGGAAGCCCCGGTAGTTGACGTCGTTCTGATAGGGGTTGCCAGGGCCGTTGCTGAGGCTCACCGAGCCCAGGTTGCCGTTCAGCAGGTCGGCGAGGTTGGCGGGGCCCTGCTGGGCGGGATCGCGGAGGTCGATGGTCTGGGCGTTGGCCGGGGTGCGCGACAGCGGAACGCCCGTGGCGTCGAGGGGCGTGCCGACGACCACAACTTCGCTCAGAGCGGGCGCTTCAGCCTCGGTTCCGGCCTGGGCGACGCCCGGCCATCCGCCGAGAGTCAGGGCGGCGCCCGCCAGGAGCCAGCCGCGCAGGGAAACCTTACCGACGCTCATTCCCTGGAAGTCCGCCCCATGATCCTTGTTGGGTCTGCCCTATCGGACAGCGTGGAGGGCGACAATGGCCGCATGGCGGCGAAGCGCCGCCGGCGCGCCGCGGGCCGGACGGGCGATCAGACGGTGGCGGGGCGGCGGCGCACGCGGGCCAGGCGGCGCAGCCGGCGCCAGAAGCGGGTCTTCTCCGGCTCTGGATAGGGCTGCAGGTTGCGCACGAAGTCCTCGGCGCAGGCGCGCCAGCTGAACTTCTCGGCGAAGGCGCGGACCTGTCCGCGGTCGCAGGTCAGGGCCTCGAGGCAGGCCTCGCGCAGGCCCTCGGTGGCGCTGGCGGCGAGCTTGCCGGCCCCGGAGTTGGGGATGATGTCGATGGGCCCGGGCGCGGGGTAGGCGGCCACCGGCGTGCCCGAGGCCATGGCCTCCAGGATCACCAGGCCGAAGGTGTCGGTGAGCGAGGGGAAGACGAAGACGTCGGCGCTGTTGAAGGCCTGGGCCAGGTCCTCGCCCGACTTCGAGCCGGTGAACACCACCTTGGGATATTTGGCCTTCAGCTCGTCGAGCTGCGGGCCCGGGCCGACGACCACCTTAGTGCCCGGCAGGTCGATGCCAAGGAACGCCTCGATGTTCTTCTCCACCGCCACGCGGCCGACGTAGAGGAAGATCGGCTTGGGGAGATCGGCGAAGACATCCGGGTCGTCGGGCCCGCGCGGATGGAAGATGTCGGTGTCGACGCCGCGCGACCAGGCCGAGATGTTGCGGAAGCCGTGGCCGGCCAGCTCGTCGCGCATGGTGGGCGTCGCCACCATCAGCCGCCCGGACGGCTTGTGGAACCACTTCATGTACGCGTAGCCGGCGGCCAGCGGCAGCGGCAGGCGCGCCGAGACATATTCCGGGAAGCGCGTGTGATAGCTGGTGGTGAAGGGCAGCTTCCATTCCACGCAGATGCGCCGCGCCGCCAGGCCGACCGGGCCCTCGGTGGCGATGTGGATGGCCTCCGGCTCGAAGGCCTTGAAGCGCTCCTGCACCGGCTCGTAGACGCCGATCGCCACCTTGATCTCGGCATAGGTGGGCAGCGGGAAGGTCTTGAACTGGTCGGGGCTGATCACCTCGACCGAGTGGCCCATGGCGCGCAGTTCGGCGACGACGCGGGTGAGCGTGCGGACCACGCCGTTGACCTGCGGCTCCCAGGCGTCGGTGGCCACCAGGATGCGCATGGGGCGTTGCGCGTCGCGCGGCGAGTTGATCGACTCGCGGATGCGCGGCAGCGAGCGGGGGGGCTTGGGCCGCTCCGGCGGGGCGACCGCCTGGCTCTGCATCCAGGCCCAGAAGGCGCCCAGCAGCGCCTCCTTGGTGGGGAAATACCGATAGACGGTGCGCTCGCCGACCTTGGCGTCCTTGGCGATCTCGGAGAAGCTGAGGTCCTCGAGCGGGCCGGCCTCCAGCTGATTGCCGACTGCGCGCAGGATGTGCTCGCGGGTTTCCTCGCGCTGGCGATCTCTGAGCGTCTGGGACATCGCGGGGGGTTTCATGACAGCGGCACTGTCATGAGATCACGTTGAACTGTCAATCGAAACCGCCCTGGGTAAACGTCGATCAGGCGGCGAGAGGCGCACCGAGCCGCGGAGGTTCGGCGGCAGACGCTGGGGCGAGGGGCCGGCGAGACTCCTTGGCCCAGTCGAGGATTTCGAGGCGGCCGTCCGGGTGTTCGACGAGCGCGGTGCAGCTTTCCACCCAATCGCCGTCGTTGATGTAGTCGACCTCGCCGATCATCCGCCGCTCGGCCTTGTGGATGTGGCCGCAGATCACGCCGTCGACGCCGCGGCGCCGCGCCTCGTCGGCCACCGCCTCCTCGAAGTTCTCGATGAACTGCAGGGCCTTCTTCACGCGGGTCTTGGCGAAGGCCGAGAAACTCCAGTAGCCGAAGCCGAGCCGGCGCCGCACGCGATTGATCAGGGTGTTGGAGGCCAGCAAGGCGCGGTAGGCCCAGTCGCCCAGCAGGGCCAGCCACTTGGCGTTCTGCACCACGGCGTCGAACTCATCGCCGTGCATCACCAGGAAGCGCTTGCCATCGGCGGTCTCGTGGATCGCGTCGCGGGCCACCACCACGCCGCCGAAGTGCACGCCGCAGAAGTCGCGGATCACCTCGTCGTGGTTGCCGGGGACGTAGATCACGCTGACGCCCTTACGCGCCAGGCGCAGGATCTTCTGCACCACGTCGTTGTGCGCCTGGGGCCAGTACCAGCCGGCGCGGCTCAGTTTCCAGCCATCGACGATATCGCCCACCAGATAGAGCGTGTCGCATTCGATCTGGCGGATGAAATCCAGCAGCAGTTCGGCCTGACATCCCCGCGTGCCGAGGTGCACGTCTGAGATGAACACGGTGCGGTAATGACGGACCCCGACTTCGGTCACCTGACGCCCCCCGACCCTGTCCTTGAGACAGGGTCGTTGCTGTTTGTTGGGAGCCCTTCTTGTCCGCCCGCCGAAGGAAGCGCGCGGGAAGGGCTCCTCCGCCCATAATGCGAGCAGGGCATGACGTGATTTCGTGTCGGTTTTGCGAAATCGCCCTTGTGCGCTGGCGCCGCGACCCCACGTCCTGCTAGGAAACAGCTTGAGCAGACCCTCCCCGGTCGCCCGAAACATTGGTCCCTATGGACGCCAGAACCTATCCGGCGAAGGCGACGCCGAAGTCGTTGCGCACCCGCGCGCGCATCCTCGATGCGGCGATGCGGCTGTTTGCCGAGATCGGCTACTACAACGCCACCAACTCGGTGATCGCGGAGACGGCGAAGCTGACCCGCGGCGCCATGCTCTACCACTTCACCTCCCGCGAGGAGCTGGTGGAGGCCGCCGTGGCCCATATCGAGCTGGCCCGCGCGCGGCTGTTCGAACAGGCCGCCGCCGTCTCGGCGACCCAGGGCTACGACGCCTCCGAACAGGCCATCGAGGCCTATTGGGCGCTGCTGCACGAGATCCCGTTCGTGGCCTTCGCCGAGCTGGAGGCCGCGGCCCGCACCGATCCGATGCTGCGCGCCCGGCTGGCCGCGGCGCAGGCGGCGTTCGACCGCGCCCAGGTGGGCCACCGCTTCGGCGCGCTCGCCCAGGCCGGCGCCGATCCCCGCTTCCAGACCAGCCGCGATCTCGGCCGCTTCCTGCTGGAAGGCCTGGCCCGGGGCGCGATGACCTATGACGAGCCGGCGAGGCGCGCGCGCCTGCTGGCGGTGGTCAAGCGCGCCGTGCGGATGCTCAACCGCAAGGGCGACATCCACGACCTCTGGGGCGAATAGGCCGCCCAAGAAAAAGGCCCGGAGCCTGAGCCCCGGGCCTCGTTCTCAAGTCTGTCTGACGAGGACTACTTCCCGCCGCTCGTCGGGGCCGGCGCGGAGACCGCCGGCTTCGCCGCCGGAGCCGCGTCCGCCTGCTTGCGCCGGCGCTGGCCCATCATCTTCTGCATGGCGGCCAGCTCGGTCTTGTCGAGCGCGCCGTCGTGGTTGGTGTCGAGCTGGTCGAAGTACTTGAGGATCTGGTCGCCCAGCTGGCCCTTCAGTTCGGCCTTCTCGATCTTGCCGTCGACGTTGTCGTCCAGCATGCCGAGCATCCGGTCCTGATCGAGCTCCTTGTCGTAGTCATTCATCTTGTCTGAGGTCTCGCCGACCCAGCGGAAGCGGACCGCCGTGTAGAACATCTCCTCCCAGGACTGATCGCCCCAGACCACCTGCTTGCTGGGGTCCGGATTGTTCGGGTTCCGCTTGGAGTTGTCGTAGATGAAGTGGGCGATCAGCTTGGAGCCCGCGGGCACCTTCACCGGCTCGGCGAAGGTGTAGTCGCGCTGCCAGCTGAAGTCGTAGCGCGGCAGGGAGAGGATGAGCTTCTCCTTGCCGTCCGGATAGCGGATCCACAGGTCCGACGAGGCCCCGCGATAGTGGGCGTGCGGGAAGGCCGCGTAGAGCAGCGCGTCGTGCGGGAACGCGAGGTAGGCGGTTTCCTGGTGATGGCCGTCGTTAGCGGGCAGGACGATCGTCTGGTCCACGATCACCGAGTTATGCATCACCATCGCCGGCTTTTCGTTGTCCTTGTAGAAGTAGAGCGCGACCTTGGTGTGGTCGGTCACTTCCTTGCCGAACGGCGTGTAGTGGGTCTGGAAGCCGATGGCGCCGCCGGGCGGGATGTAGGTGCCCACGTTTTTCGGCGCGATCTCGCTCTCGGCGCCGACGGCGTAGCCGCCCACCGAGACGCCCCACTTGTTCTCGAACGCCTGCTCGCCGGCCTTCGGCACGTCCTTCATGTAGCCGGTCAGCACGTGGTGCACGCCCTGGCGGCTCTCGACCTTGATGGTCGACGCGCGCAGCCACTTGCCCTCGGTCTCCGGGTTGGCGACGTAGGGGTGCTGGTAGTCGACCACGCCCGAGGCGGGGATCTTGTAGGCCGGGATGTTGAGGATCAGGTCGGGCTTGCCCAGCGGCCACTCGGCGGCCACCAGGTGCTTGGCGCCCAGCGGGTCCTTGCCCTCGCCGCGCGGCGCGCCGGCCTCCACCCAGTGGACCACCGTCTTGATCTCGGCGGACGAGAGGCTCTTGTCGCCCTGGAACTTGCCGACGTGCGGGTCGGCGTTGAACGGCGGCATGCGGTCGGTGCGGATCACCTCGCGGATCATCGGGGC
>Ga0207711_10000092_pt1 | contig 95507 bp, 91 predicted proteins | sample KBSS34metaG_FD_184401 | JGI IMG/M metagenome (GOLD analysis project Ga0207711, IMG submission 184401) | Switchgrass rhizosphere microbial communities from Kellogg Biological Station, Michigan, USA - KBS S3-4 metaG (SPAdes) (version 2) | ecosystem: Host-associated > Plants > Roots > Rhizosphere... | reverse complement strand
GGCCAATGCGGAGAGACGGAGCCGGCTCGACGCCCAGCACGCGTCGGAGCGCCGGATCTGGCTGGCGGCGATCGCCGCCGAGCGCACCGAGCTGATGCAGATGCGCGAAACCGACGTGATCAACGACGAAGTGCTGCGTCGCCTCCAGGTCGATCTCGACCTGGAGGAAACGCGCATCACCGGCGCGGCGCGCGATGCGATCTGAACGCGGGCTCGCGCGCGACGGCGGCACCCGAAGCGCGGAAGCGTGCCCGCAATGAGCAGCGCGATCGGCATCCTGGGGGGGACTTTCGATCCGATTCACTATGGGCATCTTCGCGCCGCGGCGGAGGTGCGGGACCAGCTGCGTCTGGACGAGGTGCATTTGATTCCCGCCAGCGTTCCGCCGCACCGGCCTCCTCCGGTCGCCCCGGCCGAAGCGCGGCTGGCGATGACCGTGCTGGGCTGCGCGGAGTTTCCCGGCCTCGTTGCCGACGATCGCGAGATCCTGCGTCCGGGGCCGAGCTACACCGTGCAGACCTTGCAGGAAATGCACGAAGAGAACCCGGGCCGGCCGCTGGCGATGATCATCGGCAGCGACGCGTTCTGCGGCATCGCGAGCTGGCGGCGCTGGGAGCAGCTTTTCACGCTCGCGCATTTCATCGTCGTCGACCGGCCGGACAGACCTTTCGCGCTGGACGCACTGGAACCGGCGCTGAAAGTCCAGTGCGAGAGGCGACTGACCACCGATCCGATGCGGCTGTCGCGGCAACTCGCCGGCGCAGTTATCCGGCTGGTGGTGACACCGCAGCCGATTTCGGCGACGGCGCTGCGCGCGGCGCTCGCCGCCGGAGCCGAAGCACGGGAGCGAATCCGCGGTTTGCTTCCCGCCGCGGTTCTGGCTTATATTGAACGCAACCAACTCTATCGATCCGTTCCGGATGCGCGCTAACAAGATTCAGAAGACCGCAATCACTGCCCTCGAAGACATCAAAGCCCGCGACGTTACCGTGCTAGATGTCCGCAAGCTCACCAGCCTCTACGACACGCTGATCATTGCCACCGCCGAATCGGGCCGGCAAGCCGGCGCGCTGGCACGCCACGTCCGCGATTCGCTGAAGGCGGCAGGTGCGACGATCGTCGGCGTCGAAGGCGAAGCGTCGGGCGAATGGGTGCTGGTCGATGCCGGCGACATCGTCGTGCACATCATGCAGCCGGCGGTGCGGACCTACTACAATCTCGAAGAGCTCTGGACGCCGCCGGCGCAGCGGCGCCGCGCCCGCGCAGTCGCAGCATAGCGCGGCGGCATCCGGGAGCGCGATGAAGCTTCGTCTCGTCGCGCTGAGTGCCAAGCTTCCCGCCTGGATGATCGCGGGGTATGCCGAATATGCGCGCCGCATGGCGCGCGAATTCATCCTGGAGCTCGTCGAGCTCAAGCCCGAGCCGCGCGATCGTGGCAAAACCACGCCGCAGATTCTCGCCGCCGAAGCGGCTCGGATCGCCGACGCGACCGGCGGCTATCATGTCGTTGCACTCGACGAGCGCGGCCAAGCATGGACGACTGGAGAATTCGCCGCGAAGCTCACCGGCTGGCGCGAGCGCGCGCTGGCGGTGGCGTTCGTCATCGGCAGCGCGGACGGGCTCGATCCCGCCGTCAAGCGCAACGCGGATGCCGTGCTGGCGCTTTCCGCGCTAACATTGCCGCACGGGCTTGCACGGGTCGTGCTCGCCGAACAGCTGTATCGCGCAACGAGCATGCTGTCGGGACATCCGTACCATCGCGAATGAGCACGCTCTTCATGCTGACCGAGCGCCCGTCGGTCTATCTGGCTTCGAAAAGCCCGCGCCGGCACGAGTTGCTTCGGCAGATCGGTGTCGAATTCGAGGAGCTGTTGCTGCGCGAGGCGCCGGGGCGCCGGCGCGACATCGTCGAGGTCCCGCGCAAGGACGAAGCTCCATTCGAATACGTCAAGCGCGTCGCGCGCACCAAGGCCGCCGTCGGCTGGCATCGCATGGGGCGCCGCGAGTTGCTGCCGAAGCCGGTGCTCGCGGCGGATACCGAAGTCGTCGTCGACGGCATCGTGCTGGGCAAGCCCGACGACGCAGCCGACGCCGCCTCGATGCTGGAGCGCTTGTCCGGCCGCACCCACGACGTCGTGACCGCCGTGGCGATCCGCTGGAACGCGCAGATCGTCCTCGGCATGTCGGTGTCGCGCGTGACCTTCCGCGCCATCGCTCGCGACGAGATCGAGCGCTACATTACGACCGGCGAGCCGTTCGACAAGGCCGGCGCCTACGCGATCCAGGGGCGCGCCGCGACCTTCGTCAGCCGCCTGGAGGGCAGCTACTCGGGCGTAATGGGCTTGCCGCTTTTCGAAACCGCAGAGATTCTCGCCAAAATCGGGTTCCACGTCATATGAAGCCTTCCGAAGACCTCATGTACACTCCGGTTGCCCATTCGACGCCGCCGGCCGAGGCGGCTGCCGCTTCCCATCCGCAACCGGCTGCGACCGAGCTTTCGACGGCATCGCAGCGCGCCCACGCCATGAGTCACGACATCCTCGTCAACGTCACGCCGCAGGAGACGCGCGTAGCAATGCTCGAGCAGGGAGTCGTGCAGGAGCTGCACATCGAGCGTGCCAGCGCGCGTGGCCTGGTCGGCAACATCTACCTCGGCCGGATCGCGCGCGTCCTGCCGGGAATGCAGTCCGCGTTCATCGAAATCGGACTCGAACGGGCCGCATTCCTGCATATCGCCGATATCTGGGAGCACCGGCAGAACGGCCATGAAAACCGCCCGATCGAGCGGATCCTGCACGAGGGCCAGTCGCTGCTGATCCAGGTGATCAAGGATCCGATCGGCACCAAGGGCGCGCGCCTGTCGACGCAGATCAGCCTGGCTGGAAGGCTGCTGGTCTACCTGCCGCAGGATTCTCATATCGGCATATCGCAACGCATCGAGGACGAGGTCGAGCGCGAGATGCTGCGCGAAAAGCTGCAACAGCTGCTGCCGGAAGGGCATGCCGGCGGCTTCATCATCCGCACGATGGCGGAAACCGCCAGCGAGCGCGAAATGCAGAACGACATCGAGTACCTGACCAAGCTGTGGCGCGACCTGACCGAGAAGTCGCGCTCGGTTCCGCAGCAGTCGCTGGTCTACCAGGATCTGAACCTGGCGCAGCGGGTGCTGCGCGACATGACGACCGAGGAGACATCCCGGATCCTGGTCGATTCGCGCGAGACGTTCCAGAAAATGCAGGAATTCGCCGGCCAGTACACGCAAAACATACTCGATCGCATCGAGCATTACGCCGGCGACCGGCCGTTGTACGATCTGCACGGCGTCGAGGACGAGATCCAGAAGGCGCTGGCGCGGCGCGTCGACCTCAAGTCGGGCGGCTATCTGATCATCGACCAGACCGAGGCGATGACGACGATCGACGTCAACACCGGCGGCTTCGTCGGCGGCCGCAGCTTCGACGACACCATCTTCAAGACCAATCTCGAGGCGGCGCAGGTGATCGCCCGGCAGCTGCGCCTGCGCAATCTCGGCGGCATCATCATCATCGACTTCATCGACATGGAGAACGCCGACCACCGCGCCTCGGTGCTGGCCGAATTCAACAAGGCACTGGAACGCGACCGCACCCGGCTGACCGTCAATGGGTTTACCCAGCTCGGCCTGGTCGAGATGACGCGCAAGCGCACGCGCGAGAGCCTCGCGCACGTGCTGTGCGAGCCGTGCGTCACCTGCGGCGGACGCGGCGAGATCAAGACCGCGCAGACGATCTGCTACGAGATCCTGCGCGAGATCGTGCGTGAGGCCAGGCAGTTCAACGCGCGGGCCTTTCGCATCCTCGCCTCGCAGTCGGTGATCGATCTGTTCCTCGAGGAGGAATCGCAGAGCCTCGCGCAGCTCGGCGATTTCATCGGTAAGCCGATTTCCCTTCAGGTCGAGTCGATCTACACGCAGGAACAGTACGACATCGTGCTGATCTAGCGTCCGCTGGCGCGCCCGCGCAAGCGCCGCGCCGCAATCGCACCGATGATCGCCAAACTCTGGGCCGCCGCGCGTGAATGGGCTGCGCGCCTGTTCCGGCGGAAGCCTGTCGAGCCCGGTCGTTTCGTCGCCGACAGCAAGCTCGCGTGGCGCGGCTGGCTGGCGGTCATGCCCTGGCTTTGGCCGTCGCGCGAATACCTGGTCTACGTGCCCCGCGCATACGGCGGCTGGAGGCGGCGGCCGTTGCTGGTGCTGCTGCACGGCTGCCGGCAGACGCCCGAGGATTTCGCCGCGGCCACGCGAATCGCCGCGCTCGCCGACAGCAACGGATGGCTGGTCCTGCTGCCGCGGCAGTCGAGCAAGGCTAATGCCTGGACCTGCTGGAACTGGTTCGACAAGGCGACCAGCGCCGGCCGCGGCGAAGCCGCAATCGTTGTCGCGCAGATACGCGCCGTGCGGCGCGCGTACCGCGTGCATCCGCGGCGGATATTTGTCGCCGGAATGTCCGCCGGCGGCTGTCTTGCCGCCGTGCTCGGATTGCGCCATCCGAAGCTCTTCGCCGGCGTGGCCGCGCATTCGGCCGTCGCCTGCGGCGCGGCGTCGGGACCGATGGCCGCGATGCAGGTGCTGGCGCACGGCGCCGATACGGCGGTCGAACAGATTGGCGCGGCCGCGCGCGACGCGGCGTCCCGGCGCGCGTTGCCGGTCCCATTGCTGGTAGTGCACGGGGGCGACGACCACGTCGTCTCGCTGCGCAATGCGCGGCAGCTCGTGCGCCAATACCTGGTGTTCAACGGTCGCCTCGACCCGAAAGAGATGGCGCCCGACGAGCTGCCGCCGCCCGACCGTGAGATTACCCAACAGCTCTCTCCCGGACGCACGGCGACGACGATCGAGTATCGCGACGGCGCTCGCACATTGGTGCGAATGGTGCGCGTCGACGGTCTTGGCCACGCCTGGAGCGGCGGCGACGCCACCTTCCCGTACAATGATCCACTGCCGCCCGATGCGACGGCGCTGCTCGGCGCATTCGTCGCCGACCAGATCCGGTAGATGCGGCAGCAAGGAGACACGCAATGGCAATCGCAGGCATGAATCACTTCACGATCCTCACCGACGACGTCGACAACACGGTGCGCTTCTACGGCGATTTCCTGGGCCTCGAACCGGGCCCGCGGCCGAATTTCAACTTTCCCGGCGCATGGCTGTATGCCGGCGGCGAGCCGATATTGCATGTCATCGGGGGACGGCCGAAAAGCGAGCTCAAGCCGGGCGTGATCGACCACATGGCGTTCAGCGGCAAGGATCTGGCCGCCACCTTGTCGGCGCTGAAGGCGCGCAAGGTCGCGTACGAATGCCGACAGCAGGCCGGCACCGGACTTTGGCAGGTCTTTTTTTTCGACCCCAACGGCGCCAAGGTCGAGCTCGATTTCCCCGCCAGCGAGCGCGTGCCGGGTTGATGCGCCCGGCGCACGCGACGCTCGATCATCTGGTCGTCGCCGCCGACACGCTGGGTAACGGCGAAGATTATCTCGAGTCGGTACTCGGCGTCCGCCCGCAGCGCGGCGGCAAGCACGCGGCTATGGGCACGCATAACAGCCTGCTCAAGCTAGGCGAGCGCTGCTTTCTCGAGGTGATCGCGATCGACCCCGACGCCGCGGCGCCGCCGCGGCCCCGATGGTTCGATCTGGATCGTCCGGCGATGCGCGCGCTCTTGGCGCAGCAACCGCGGCTGATCCACTGGGTTGCCCGCACCGACGACATCGAAACGGCGAGTCGCGCAAGTCCGATCGATCCCGGCCCGGTGCATACGATGTCGCGCGGCAGCTTCCGCTGGCGCATCACCATACCCGACGACGGCAGCCGGCCCGGCGCGGGCGTGCTGCCCACGCTGATCCAGTGGGAAGACTCGCGGCATCCGGCCGACGACATGACCGATGCAAGCGTGCGTATCGCCGCGCTTGCCGCGGCACATCCGGAACCCGGGTCGATGCGCGCGGTGCTGGCCGCGCTGGACTTGAGCGAGACGTTGAAAGTCACATTCGACGCCGCGCCAAGGCTCGCCGCAATGCTGTCGACGCGCCGCGGCACAGTCACGCTCTAGGCGCGCGCGTCCTTCAAGTCAGCGCGCCGCGCGCGGCGACGGGCCACAGCGCCTCGACCCGGTGGTTGCGCACGGCGACGATCCAGTCGTAAAGATTGACCGTCGGATCGCAATGTCCAGGCACCAGCTTGAACCGCTCGCCGAGTCGGGGGCCGGTAGCGCCGGGCGCAATTCGCACGACGCCGTGCTCGTCCGATGCCTTGGTCAGTTCTAGGCCCGGGGCGTGAGCGACCAGCGGCATGCCGGAATCGACGGCGAACGCCTTCAGGCCCGCATCGACGATTGCGCGGTCGGGCGCGGGCGTGCTCATCACCGTCGTCCAGACGAACAGGCTTTGCTCGAAGCGTATTTCGCCGTCGGCGCGTTCGTTGCGACCGTAATCGGCATCCATGAAAACATACGAGCCGGGCTGCAACTCGGTATAGATGCCGCTATCGCGCTCGAGCGTGAAGGTCCCGGTGCCGGCGCCGGTCACCGTGCCGCACTCGATTCCGGCCTGCTCGATCAGCGCCTTGGTCTCGAAGGCCAGCTCGGCCGCCCGCGCGATGGCCGCGCGCCGCTCGGCAGGTCGCCGCAAGTGCTGGGCCGCTCCCTGATAAGCGTGCAGGCCGGCAAAGCGAAGCCCGGACTCGTCGGCGATGGCGCGAGCCAGCTCGAGCGCGGGCGCGCCGGGCAGCACGCCGCAGCGATGGGCGCCGACGTCGACTTCGACCAGCACATCGATCGACGCGCCCGCCGCCCGCATCGCCGCGGCCAGCGAACCGACATTGACGCGGTCGTCGACCAGCACGCCGAGCCTTGCGTTGCGTGAGAGCAACGCGAGACGCGCGAGCTTCGCGGCACCGACGATTTCATTGGTGATCAGCACGTCGGTTACGCCGGCAGCGACAAACGCCTCGGCCTCGCCGACCTTCTGGCAACAGATGCCGACCGCGCCCGCGGCGAGCTGACGCCTGGCAATGTCCGGAGACTTATGGCTCTTGGCGTGCGGTCGCAGGCGCACGCCGCGGTCTTCGACTGCCGCAGCCATCGCCGCGACGTTGCGTTCCAGCGCGTCGAGTTCGACGATCAGCGCGGGAGTGTCGACGTCGTCGAGTACGTCGCCGATCTTGGGAACAGAATCGGAGCGGCCAGGTTGCGAATCGCTCCGCATTGTCAAGCGCTTTCCGCAACGGGCTCCACGCGCTCGGCCCCGACCCCCTCCGCAAGATCGGCGATGCACGGCGGCTCGCGCAAGCAACGCCACAGGCCGGAAGGATTCATCCCGGTTCCAAGCAACCGGAGCGCGATCATCCACCCGATGCGCGCGATATCGCGGACCGGCCGAAAGTGGCTGCGGCGCCCCGCCGGGTCGTAAATGGCCAGAATCGGCACGCCCACGCAGGTATAACCGCGACGCGCGGCCTCGATGATGAGTTCGCTTTCGAGCGTGAATGCGGCCTTTTCGTCATGCCGCAGCGAGATGCCTTCGAGCAGCGCAGCCGGATAGAGGCGTTGCCCCGACTGCGAATCGGCCACTGCGTGCCCCGCGGCCCACGACACGCAGAAGTCCGCGAGCCGATTTGCAAAATAGCGGGCGCGCGGATACTTGTCCCGGCCGCGCAGACGCGCCGCCACGATCAGCCGATGCGGATAGATGTGCGCCGCCGCTATCAGCAGTGGTATATCCTCGGGGCGATGCTGTCCGTCGCCGTCCAGCGTGACGACGACATCGGTACCGCCGGCGAGCGCGGAAGTAAAACCGGTCCACAACGCCGCTGCCTTGCCGCGGTTGACCTCATGTCGCAGCAAGGTCACCGGCAGTCCTTTGATCGCGTCGCCGGTTCCGTCGGTCGAGCCATCGTCGACGACGATGACCGTGTCGCACTGTTGCAGCGAACGCCGGGCAATGTCCCGTATCGTCCGAGCTTCGTTGAAAGCGGGGATGACAATGGCTGCGCGCATCAGTACATCGCCCCGTTGACCGACAAAACCTGTCCCGAAATATAGGCTGCGTTGTCGGATACGAGAAACCCGACCAGCTGCGCCACGTCCTCGGGCGTTCCTGCGCGTTGCATCGGAACGAGCTCCTTGATTAGCTTGGCATCGAAAATGCCGTCCGTGAGCGGCGTCGCTATGATTCCAGGCGCGATCGAATTCACGGTGATGCCCCGCGACGCGACTTCGAGGGCGAGCGCCTTGCCGGCGCCGATCAATCCTGCCTTGGCTGCCGCGTAGTTCGTCTGCCCGCGGTTGCCTGCAAGGGCCGCCACCGACGCGACGTTGACGATGCGTCCCCAGCGCGTGCGTATCATCGGCAGCAGAAGCGGCTGAGTGACGTGAAAGAACCCGTTGAGGATCACATCGATCACGCCGGACCACTGCGCGCGAGACATGCCGGCCAGCGGAGCGTCGGCATTGCGCCCGGCATTGTTCACCAGGATCTGTATCGGCCCTTGCTCGAGCAGGTGTTGCAGGACCAGAGCTGTGGCGTCACCGTCGGCGACATCGAATTGAACGGCGTCGGCCGAACCGCCTGCCTCGGTGATGGCGGTGACGATCGCCGCCGCTTTGTCGGGCCGGCTGTGGGTGTGCACCAATACGTGGTGACCAGCCGACGCCAGGGTGCGGCAGACTGCCGCGCCGATGCTGCCGCTTCCGCCGGTGACCAATGCCCGCTTCATCCCGCAGCCTCGCGTTGCAGCAGCACGCTGGCGCGACCTTCGATTACCAGCGTGTTCGCAGTCACCGAGAATCCGTACATCGTGAGGCCGTTGTTGCCCGTGATTCGACGCGCCTCGACCGTCAATGGTGAATCCAGGACGTCCAGACGCTCGCAGTGAAGCACGCAATCGCGCAAGCTGACAAGGAGTCCGACGCTAGGCGCCGCGCCGTTCGGCGCCAGCAGTCCGCCGTGCACGGCCATCGCCTGGGCCGCGAATTCAATGCCGTGGATACTCGACAATCGCGCGTTGGCACGCAGCGGATTGCCCGGCGAACGATGCTGACTGGTTCGACACACTACACGTTCGGCATCCCAATACTCCACCGTATCGAGCAGGCACATCGACGCTCGGTGCGGGATCAGCCCGCGGATGGCGTCCTGGTTCAGGACCATGGGGAATACCGCAAGTGCAGCCGGCTGTCGTCGAGGTAAGGCAGGCGAATCTCGGTGCCGGCCTGCGTCGCTATCGCCGTCAGCAATGGCAACGCTGCCGCGGCGGCGTTGCCGGCGAACCCTTCCGCCAACGCCTGCAACCCAGCGTCAGTCTCACGCGCTCCGACTTCGCGTTGCCACCCCTCGATCATACCGAAGCGCCCAGGCGCGCCGTCGCTCGTCGGCTCCAGCAGCAGCGCACAGGCAAATGCCATCGTCGTCCGGCCGAGACGCTTCAGTGCCTCGGGAAACGCCATGTCGTAGGCGATATACAGCACCGCCTCTCCGCTGGCCAGTACTTGCGAGTTCACTTCGCACAGCCCCACCGCAAACGACGCTCGCCCGGCACACACCGTCGTCGACGCCGCCTGTGCCTTGCAGCCAAGGCTCCAGTATCCGGCCGGCGCGTTGAACACTGAGTTGTGAAACAACGTCGGCGAAAGCATGATGTCGCTAGTCGCCAGCTTGGCGAGCAGGTGCGCCAGTACTTCGGTATCGCCGTCGGCCGAACTGAATACCGTCGACAGCCGCTCTCGCTCTGCAATACTCACATGCTCGATGGCCTGGAGCGCCGCAACCATCGCCAGACGCGAACTCTCGTTCGCGCGCCGCCTCTCGATCGGTGGCAGGCAGGCGAGATCGAACTTGTCCACTGCCCGAGCTTCGAATCGAGCCGTTCCATCCAGCACAGGCTTCGCCTGCGTCCAGTCGTGCAAGCCGGCGCCGCAGACGCCGACGCCGGTGATCGCCAGAGGCTTCATTGGCCGAGTCCGAACACCAGGCTGCAATTGCTGCCGCCGAAACCGAACGAATTGCTCATCACGTGACGCAAACGCATAGTCTGCGAATCGACGAGAAGGTTGCTGTGCAGCGCCGGATCGACGCGCTCGCAGTTGAGCGTACCGGGTATCCATTGATCGATGAGGGAGAGGGCGCTGATCACCGCCTCGGTGATGCCGGCCGCGCCGAGCAAGTGTCCGGTCCATCCCTTGGTCGAGCTCGCCGCCGGCTCTTTGCCGACCGCCGACACCACTCCCCGATCCTCGGCCAAATCGTTGGCACGGCTGGCCGTGCCGTGCAGATTGATGTAATCGATGTCGCGCCCCACTAACCCCGCACCGGAAAGCGCCTTGCGCATCGCGGCGGCCGCGCCCGCGCCCTCCGGATGCGGACTCGACATGTGATAGGCGTCGGCACTCTCGCCGGCACCGAGAAGGCGCACCGGGCTCTCGGCTTGCGGGTCGAGCAGCGCGAAGCCGGCACCCTCGCCGATCGAAATTCCGTCGCGGTCCGATGCGAACGGTCGACAAGGCCGGCGCGACAGCAACTCCAGCGAATGGAACCCGAACAGCGTCGACAAGGCCAGGGAATCCACACCACCCACGACCGCAGCATCACACAGTCCAGCGTCTATCGCCCGGGCAGCAGCGGCGAAAACCTTGGCGCTGGACGAGCACGCCGTCGAGATCGTCATCGCGTACCCGGAAAGACTTAAGTAGGAGCGAACAAACATCGTCGTCGCGTACATGCTGTGCTTGTAGCGATAAAGCTCCGGCGACAAGCCTGCCGACGGCTCGTCCTCCGGCGGCGATGGGCCGCCGGACGCCAGCGATCCCGACCGATACGCGAGCTCGGTCGACAGAATTCCCGAAGTCGTCGTGCCGATAAACACGCCTACGCGGCCCTCGCCATAGCGCGAACGCGCCGCGTCGACCGCCGCGACAAAGCCGTCCTGGTCGAGAGATAGCCGCGCCAGACGGTTGTTGCGACAATCGTGCGCCACGCAGTCCGGCGCAAGCGCTTCCGACTCCAGACCGTCGACGCGGCCGATCCACGTGTCGAGCCCGCGCGCCGGCTCGAAATCGTTTTGCCGGAGACCGCTGCTGCCTGTGCGCAACGCGCGCCGTATCTCGTCCAGGCCGACGCCACAGGCGTTGGTCAGCGTAACCGCCGCCAGCGGCAGCGGCGTCATTCGTCGATCGGCGAGGTTGATGTCGATGGCAATGTCGATGGCAACGGCGGTGGCCAAAGCAGCAGCAGGCTCAACAGCAGACTGTAGAGGACACCCAGACACACGGTCATGCCAATCGCGTGCAGGACCGGCGTGCTCGATAGCGTCAATGCACCGAACGCGCAGAGCGTTGTGCCGCCGACGACTGCCAGCGTGCGCAGCGTGCCGCTGCGCTCAGCGCCCGGCTGGCTCGCTCTGGCAAGGAAAAGCGCATAGTTGGTACCGATGCCCAGCGTCAGCAGCAGCGCGACCAGATGGAAAATGGAAACTGGTTGGCCGGAAGCTACCAGCGTCCCCGTCGTCAGGAGCAGCGCGATGACTATGGGGAATAGCACCTCGATCGCTCGACGCCAACTCTTCAATCCGTAGGCAAGAGCGCCGTATATCATCAGGATGCCCATCGCGGTGTACGTCAGCGTCTGCCAGCGATAGGCGGTTACCATCGCCACCGCCTGCGTGCGCAAGTCGATCCATTGCGCGCCGGGCACGCGCAGCGCCGAAACCTTGCCGGACATCATACCGAGGCTGGTGACGCGCGTCATCGGCACCACGGCAGACCAGCGGCCACCATCCTCGCTGAGCAGCGCGTCCACTTTCAGTCCGAGCGCGCTTCCCTGCAACGCTTCGGGCGTCAACGGCTTGGCCGCCCGTGCTTGCTCGACGTCCCGCAGGAACGGCTCGAACGTGTCGGCGCGAAAAGGCAGCCCTGCGAGCGCCGCATCGAGATTCGAGCGCAGACGCGGTGCCTCGGGCAGCGCCGCCCGCCGCATCGTCTGGGTTGTCGCGCTAGGCAGGTAATCGCTCACCAGCGTAAAGCTGCCGATGTCGCCGGCCGCCTGCCAGGCCTCGAGCGCCGGTCGAAGCGACTCCGCTATTCCGAGCACCTCCTCGCGCGTCGCGCCACTGGCGACGAGCAGCGAACCGACCTCTGGCGCATTCAGGGCTTGCCGCAATTGTCGATCCTGTGCCAGCACCGCCGGCGGCAACGGATTCATATGGGCCAGGTCGTCGTCCCACCACGGTCGGTTCGCGGCCAGCGCCATGACAGTTGCCGCGATGATCAGCACGATGGCGGCACGCGGCCCGATTCCGGCGAATGCGTCCGGGAGCCTCGCCGGTCGTGCCGTCGCCAATCGCGGATGCCATCCCGGCGGTATCAGATGCGGCAACACGAGCGCGGTGACCAGGCCGGCGACGACGACGCCCACGACGGTCAGCAGGCCGAGTTGCGCCAGCCCGGAAAAATGCGACATCAGGAGCGCCAGTGCCCCGAAGGTCGTCGTCGCTACCGCCAGGCGCAGCATCGGCAGCATCCGCGCAAGCGTGTCGCGCATCGCTTCGCCGGGACGCCTTTGCGTCAAAAGGTAACTCGGGTAGTCCACTGCCTCGCCGAGCAGAGTCGCCCCGAAGCCGAGCGCAATGGCGTGCACGGTCCCGAACCAGAAATTGACCGCGACAATGCCCGCGAGGAGCCCGCTCAGCGCAGGCAGGACGCAGACCAGCACGACAAGGAGCGAGCGATAGACCGACCCCAGGATCAAGAGGATGAGAACCGTCGAAAGCAGCGACAGCCATGTGACATCGGCGGTGATCAGCGCCCTGCTCTCGACAGCCATCGCGCCCGGACTGGAATACTGCATCCGGGCAGCGCCGTCGCCGCGAACGAGGGCAAACGCAGCGCCAAGCCTCTTGAGGGCCGCGTCCTGCCCGGCGAGGTCGGAGCCCGCCGCACGGGTCTCGACAACCAGCAGCGCACTCCTCCCTGTCTCGTCGAACCAGGCGTCATCGATGCGGCGCGGTTGCCTGTCAGGCGTCAGTCGCTGCAGCACATGCAATGTCTCGCCTGTAGGATCGGACGCCAGCAATGTCTTTTCGAACGCGCCGGCGCTGCCGGCGAGCCCTTCGAGCCGCTTTTCCAGCGCAGTGCGAAGTCCCTCGGGGCTGAATCGGTCGGCTGTCACGCGATCGCTGAGCACATAGCGAACTGCTGCGATCGAGTTGAGCTCCCGTTGCGCGAGGGCGCTGCCGCCGTTGTTCACGTAAGTGAACGCCGGATCCTTTTCGAGGGCTGCGGCCAGAGAGGCGCTGAGCTTCGCCAGCGACTGCGGCTCGTCGTTGTCCAGCGCGATCAGCACGAGCCGGCTCACCGAGCCGTTACGCAGCTGCGCGAGAAATGTCCTCTGCGCATCGTTCAGTCCGCGCGGCAGGAAGACCGAGAAATCGGACTCGACGGACACCCGGGTCGTCACATAGGCCAGCGCCAGGATCACGAGAACAAGCCATGAGACGACGCTCAGGCCGCGCGCGTTCATTGCACGGGACCGGGCGACAAGACAAGATGGGTCCGGTCGCCCTGGGCCTCTTCGATCGCGATTCGCGACAACTGCGCTTTCGATCCCTCGATATCGATGCGCCGGACCGCGGCGGCCGCGCCCTTGTCGAGCGGCTGCAGTTCCAGCTTCCATGCGCCGAGCTCGCCCTGGAAGCGATACCGGTAACGGCGAGCAAGGCCGGGAAGGTCGCCGGCGAGCACGGCGCGCAAGCCCTCGACCAGGACGCCGGCGAGCGGCTGACTTGCCAGGTCGATCTGTCGCTTGCCATCGCGGTTCTCGATCGTCAGTCGGTCACCGATGACCTCGAGACGCTCGAAATAGGGCTTGTCGACTTGCATTTCCAGTCGTTCGGGCCGGACATACCGCATCGTTCCACGCCTGACCAGGGGCGCCGTAAGCGCTGCCAGGTGTTTTGTCTCCTCGAAATTGACGCTGCTCTTGTCGACCTGCGACAAGAGGGCCATCAGCTCGGCGGCGTCGAGCGGCGCTGCACCGATGGAGATGGCGTACGGAAAGAGAGACAGCGCAGCCAGGGCAAGCAACCGGCAGAACGCGGCTGCGCGCTTTGCGCTAGCAACCTTGGTCATGCTTCCAGAAGTCATAGAAATTGAACCAGTTGTAAGGCGCGTCGCGGCAGCGGCTTTGCAGCCATGCTGCGTAGCGCGCGCATTCGGTTCGCAGCACCTCGGCGCGCCCGGCCCGTGGCAGGATGATGCGCTCGGTGAACGGCTCGAAGCGAATGTCATAACGCCGACCACCCCGGTAGATCGCTGAAAACAGGATAACCGGCACCCGCAATGCCGCCGCGAGGATCATCGGCCCCTCAGGAAACGGCGCATCGGCGCCAAGAAACGGGCACCGCTGAAATTTGTCGCCGGCGACGACGCGATCGGCAAGCAATGCGACGATTTCTCCGCGCGCGAGCGCCTCCGCAACCAGCAACATCGTCTGCGGCCTTCCGAGCGCAATGACCTGCATCGCCGATTTCGGATTGAGAGCACGCAGCACGCTGTTCAGTTTCCCCGCATTTTCTTCGTACATCAGAATCTGCACCGGCACCGGGCAGCCCGTCACCGCCAGAACGCGCAGCATCTCGAAACTGCCCAGATGGGCGCCGAAGAGCAGGCAGCCTTCGCGCCTGGCGGCAACGGCGAGCAGCGCGTCCGCGCCGTTGACATGGCAATCGAAATATTCGATGCGCTTCGCCATCAGGTACGTCCGGTCGAGTATCGTCGTTGCGAAGCACAGATAATGACGAAACACGTCGCGCACACCAGCACGGCGCTCCAGCACCCGCGACAGATAGTGGGTCGACGCGAGCCGTGCGCGCCGGGAAAACACCAGGAAGTAGGCACAGACTGGATAGAGCAGCACACGCCCCGCCGCGCGCCCGAGCAGCAACGCCAGGTATACCATCAGTTGCATCAGCCAGCGGCTGCCGCGCTCGGCCTGGTCGATCCACAACGGCCGCACAATCACGTGCTGGCCTCGACGCGGCTGCAGCGAAGGACGCCGGTGACGGCTGTCTGGCCGGCGGAGCGAATCAAAAAGCGCACATGCTGGCCATCGGAGATCTCCAGTCGCAAGGTCAGCGGCGAGACCGGCGCAACCGGCGCGATGAATTTCACTTGCATGCATTCGCGCAGGCGATAGCCGTGGTCGGCGAGCATCGCTTCCACGGCATCGAGCAACATGACGCCGGGAACGACGGGCCAGCCGGGAAAATGGCCCGGCAGCGCCGGATGATCGGCCGGCACACACCACGCGCGCTCGAGGACGGCATCTTCCGGCGCCGGCGCTTGAGCGCGTGATGTCGTGGCGGCACCGAGCATTTTTTCGAGTGCTGCCCGCGGCAGCTTGCCATTCGAATCGCGTGCCATCGTTTCCACCAACACCAGCGGACGCGGCAGGAACGCCGCGTCGATCCGCCGTGCAAGCTCGGCGCGCAAATCGTCCAGCGAACGTTCTGGCGCGGCCAGGATCGCGGCCAGCCGAACCGATCCCGGTCCGGGGACGAAGAAGACTGCGTCGCGTACACCAGCGATCGCCAACGCCTGGTCGGCAAGCCCGCTCAGCGATGCTCTCTTGCCCGCGATCTTGACCACGTCTTCGTCGCGGCCGACCAGCTCGAAGGCACCGCTCGTCGCACCCGCAGGCGACTCGACCATGCGAATCCGGTCGCTGAGAGAGAGCGGTCGCGGGAGATGCGCCCCCTGCACGCGCGCGCTGCCGTCGGCGTCGACCGAAAATTCGAGCCCTGCGGCAGGCGTCCACATCGGTGTTTCGGCCGGGCGGCGGGTCGCAAGGATTCCCCCCTCGGTACAGCCGAAGATTTCCTCCAGTCGCACTTCCCAGTCGCGCTCGACGCCTTGCGCGAGATCGCGGGCCAGAGGCATCGTCGCCGTGATGATGCGATTCAATCCGCGCAGCGCGGGGAGCCCGCGATGAAAGGCGCGCAATTGCAGCGGTGTGGTCATCAGCCATAGCGTACCGATGTTCCGTCGGGCGGCGACGGTCAGGGCTTCGGCGAGATCGGCGGGATAGGCGGGCCGAGCCTCGAGCACTGCCGCTCCCGATTGCAACGGCAGCATCACCGTCGTCTCGAAGCCAAACATGTGCTGCGGCGCCACGGTGCCAATGATGCCCGTGCCCGACGGCGGCCGGCCGAAAGACGCCATCAAGGTTCGGGCGCCCGCAACCAGCTCGCCCCACGTCTTTGCGTGTGGCCATGGCGCGCGCGTCGACCCTGACGTGAAAAGGACCGCCGCGACATGTGCCGCGTCGGCTACCGGCGGAGGCCAGTCAGATTGGCTGGCGTCGACCTCCGACGCAACGTCGACGCTGACGCAAAGCGTGGCTTCGGTTCCGGCTACCTCGGAATCGGTGAGGCAGTAGCTGTCGGGATGCGACAGGCGGATGTCGGCAAGCGATTGCGCCAACCGGGACGGCGGCATCAGCAGCGTCTGACCCGACAGGAGCGCGGCAACGCTGCCGAGGAGAAAATTCGGCGTCTCCTCGCACAGATTGACTGCATAGCGCGCTGGCGGAAGCCGGGCGGCAAGCCGTCGTGCCGCGCCGCAGAACGGCGCCCCGGCGACCGGCCTGCCGCGATGCCAGCTGAGCACATCGTCCGGTCCGAAGCCGTCCAGGATTGCGATCCGGTCGAGTGCCATCGATCGCCTCGTCAACGCAACTCGCGGATTGCGCGACGAACTATGCCCAGCAATCGGAGCGGGGATGCATGCTCGTAGTGGGAAAATCGTACGCGCCGGTAAACATACTCACCCACGAACAGCATGCCGACACAAAGATAATTGCCCACTGCAGTGAACCACGCCCACGCCATGCGTGGGCCGGTGACGGCGAGGACGGCCGACACCGCCGCCATGGCCAGGAAAAACCCGACCCAGATCCAGGTCAGGCGCCGCGTATAGACTTTGAGGTCGGGTGCCAGGCCGCCGCGCTCGACGCGCGCGAACCAGGATATCAACGGCTCCCGGCCACGGCTGAGCGTACTTGCAAAAAAAAGGGCGAGACCGACATTGATCGCGATCGGCGGCAAGAACAGAACCAGCTCGTCGGCGTTCAAGGCGCTGGCAGCAAGCGATGACAGGACGATCACCGACAGGGCAAGCCAGCGCCAGCGCGCATCCGCCAGCGACCAGCAGAGTCCGCCGAGGGCGACGGCCGCGAGCGCCAACGCGATCCTTGGCCGGCCCGCGGCGAGCAGCCAATGAACGGCGAACGGGTAGGCAAGATACGCAAGTGCGAGTATCGGCCATGCCAGCCCACCGGCTCGCCGCAATAAGCGCCGCGCCGATCGCCGCACCCGCGTTGGCGTACCGGACGTTGCGTTACCGGGTGCGCGCCTGGGCGACATAGTTCGCCAACGCGCCCAATGACGAGAAGATATGTTTGTTCTCAACATCGTCGGAGCGCAGCTGGACGCCATAACGTTGAGAAATCACCAGCGCGATTTCCAGCACGTCTATCGAGTCCAACCCCAGTCCTTCGCCGTAAAGCGGTGCGACCGGATCGATCGAATCGACGGCAACATCGAGTCGCAACTCTTCGACGATCAGTGTCGCGATCTGTCTTTCCAGCTCGTTCATGCTCATGGCGACCGGTGGGAGAAAAGGCGACCCTTTTGGCCAGCGCGGTTCGCGCGGACCGCCGGGATGCGAGGCGATGCCGTATCGCCCGCGACAGAGCTCCTGGAGGCGGAGCCCTTAGTAATAGAGCAATTCGTTTCGGATGTCCCGGTCCAGGTTTTGAATCCAGCCGTTGTAGTTCTTGTGGATCTGATCGCCGCTGTGGTCGAGGTTAGTGCTATCTCGATAGACGATGCTGTAGCTGGTCGCGCTGTAGCGAACGTCGACAACCGCGACGTGGGTCCGGAGACTCAGCTTCGCGTTGATGACGCCTCGTTCGCCTGGAACCATCTGCCAGCCCAGACGACGGCCGGCGCGCAAGATCGCGTCTCTGACGTCGTCCGCCGATGCCTGCTTGCCGGCCCTGACCACCACGGGCGCGTCGGTCACCGTGTAGATCGGCACCGTCGTGCAAGCTGCCAGCGCGAAAAGGCAGGTCAGCAACGCCGTGTTCCTGCAAAGCATATTTCTCCCCTTGCCGAAGCCCATCATGGACTCGCCCGGACAGGCGGATTATAGCCGATCCGGTCCTGGCGAATCGAAACGAGAGCGGTGAGGAAACGTCTGCGAAAGGCAGACAGCTCGAGGAGCGCTGGTCCACGCGATGTGCTCGCGTGGCGGCGGCTTACTGATCGGGGGTCAGGGCTTCGGCGCTGCGGCTTCGGCGGCCGCAAGCTCTCCGTAGACGACGCGAGCGATCGCCAGCAACTGCGGCTTGTCGACCCTGCCCGACAGCGCGTACCCGCACGCGTCATCGATCCAGTAGAAGACGCCGACTCCGTCCTCGAGCGCGTAGCGGAACGCCGTCTCGGACGTGTGCTCGTTGTCCTTGCGGACCAGCAGCGAGATACGCTGCTTGTCGGCATTTTCGTACATGAACAGTGCGCCCGGCTTTTCATTGCCTGCGACCAGCCTCCCCCCGACCAGGTCGTAACCCATCGCATGCAGGTTCGGCGCGTGCAGCGGAAAATTCAGACGCTTCGAAAGCCACCGCACCAGGCGGTCCTCTTCGTTGGCCCAGATCTCGACCGGACGATTGGGGTCGGTCGCATAAAGCGCGTGGGTCAGCGCGGCCTGTCGCGGGAACGTCGTTGGCGTCCCTTCGAGATGCAGGACTTCGCCGCGCCCCATCCATCCGAGCCCGATGCCGATGATCAACGTGGCGGCGCTCGCCAACGCCGGCATCGCCCAGCGCCCGCGCGGCGGTTTCCTGCCACGCGGCCGCTGCGCCCCCGCGATCAGCTCGCGCGGCAGCGGCTCGGCCAGCCAGGGATCGAACGCCTCGCGCAGGTCGACATTCTGCCTGCGGATCGCGGCGACCCGCGCCGCGAGCGCCGGGTCACGCTCGAGCGCAGCTGCGAGCCTGGCCCTGCGCTCCCCCGATAGCTTCCCGTCGGCGTACGCATGCACGTCGTCGTCGGACAATGGCAGGTTCGAGCTCATTTGATCACTTTCAGCGGCGAGGCCGAGACTTCACACATGCGCCGCAACTTTTCCCGGGCGCGATTCAGACGCGACATCACGGTACCGATCGGAACGCACTGCACGCGCGCGATCTCTTCGTAGCGCAACTCCTCCACCGCAGCCAGAATCAGCACTTCGCGCTGCTCGACCGGAAGCCGTCCCATTTGCGCGAAAACTTCGGCGAGCTCGACCCGATCGGACTGGGTGGCGCGCACCGGAATTTCCCAGCCGGCGACCGGGCCGTCGTCGGCGTCCAGCGAGCTTTCCGACTGCTCGCGACGGCGGACGGCAAACTGGTTGACGTGAACGTTGTGCATGATCGTGAACAGCCAGGCTCGCAGATCGCTACCGGGTTGCCATAGCCGCCGCTTCTCCCATGCGCGCGCCAGCGTGTCCTGCACCAGATCGTCGGCGCGATTGAGATCGCCGGTCAGCACCCGCGCGTAGCGCCGCAGGCGCGGAAGCGCCGCAACCAGATCGGGGTGAGGCAACGAGTCCGGCATCCGACGGTTCCCTGTACGTCAGACCGCTGCGGGCGCCGCGTTATTCCCGGCGGCCCCTGCCACGTGCTTTGCCGCCGGCTTCATGGTGAAGGAAACAGCAGGACGGCCGGGGGTATTCCCTGTCGCGGGCCTCGGTCGGATGCGCCGGACATCGCGGCGCATCCGCTCCTGGTCAACCCTTTACGGCGTGCCAGACGCCGTTGAACCCGTCGCCGGTCGTTTCGCCCGCCTTCGTATCCTTCGAATACTTATAGACCGGCTTGCCCTTGAACGCCCACTGCTTGGTGCCGTCGTCGCGCGCGACGATCGTCCAGTCGCCCGACGCCTTGCCATCGCCGGTGACCAGCAGCGGCGGCCAGATCGCGGCGCACGGACCGTTGCAGGCGCTCTTGCCGCCGGCATCCTTGTCGAACACATAGAGCGTCATGCCCGCGCTGTCGGCCATCACGCCGCCGGCCATCTTGGTCGGGGCTTGTGCCAGCGCGACAGCGGATAATGCGAGCGCGGCGAAAAGGCTTGCTGCAATTGTGCCGATTTTGCGTACGGTCGTATTCATCACTTCTCCCCGTTGGTTAATATCGTCAATGCTTCGGTCGAGCTACGGCACCGCTAACACGCGCCGCCAGATCTTATTCCCATGATGCCGGGCGCGGCTCGCCCGGGCGGCGTGCCGCGCATCGTGCCCCACAATGCGCCTCAGGGCAACTCCGCCGACGGCATTCCCGCCATGATGATGGGGATCCTGCGCGCCAAAACTTTCGATCCCGGATTGCGTTCGTATCGGCGCGGGTTCGGCGTCATCGCGGCAAGCCGTGCCGCCTGTTCGGCGTCGAGCTGAGCCGCCGATGTGCCGAAATAGTGACGCGCGGCGGCCTCGGAGCCGAACACGCCGGTGCCCCATTCGATGACGTTCAGGTAGATCTCGAAGATGCGACGCTTGTCCAGAATCGCCTCGAGCATCACGGTGATCAGCGCCTCTTCCCCCTTGCGCCAATAGCTTCGATCTCCCGAAAGGAAAAGGTTCTTCGCCAGCTGCTGCGAAATCGTCGATCCTCCGGCGACCACGCGGCCCTTTTTCAGGTTCTTGTCCATCGCGTGCTGGATGCCTTCCCAGTCGAACCCTTCGTGCTCGACGAATTTCGCATCTTCCGCGGCAATCATCGCGCGCTTCAGCTGGACCGAAATGCGCTGATAGGGCACCCACGTATATTGCAGGCGCGCGCCAGGGTTGACTCTCTTCAGCTCGGCCAGGCGGACCGACATGAAAGCCGTTTCACTAGGCGGATGATCGCGCCACCACCAGATGTGAGCCGCGTACCACAGCTGCAGCAGCACGAAAGCGGTCAGCAGCACGAGCATCGCCCGGATCGCCCAGCGCAGCGCCAGACGCATGGCTTTAGTCTCGGCCGGCTGCCCGGAGCAGCCGGAAAACCGGATCGGTGTCGGGGCGCACGCCGCGCCATAGGTAAAAGCTTTCCGCGGCCTGCTCGATCAGCATGCCGAGCCCATCGGCCGTGCGCGCCGCACCTTCGTTGCGCGCCCAATGCAGAAACGGCGTCGTCTGGTCGGCATAGATCAGGTCGTAGGCGAGCGCTTGCGGGGTGAAGAGGCGATGCGGCCACAATCCCGCCGGGACCGACGTGCCCAGTCCCAGGCTGGTCGCGTTGACGACGATATCGAATTGCTGGCCGGACAGCGAGGCTAGCGGTTCCGCGCTGATCGGGCCGCCGCGCTCGAACTGCGCCGACAGATCGATCGCCTTCGCGTGGGTCCGGTTGGCAATCACCAGCCGCAGCGGCCGTTCGGCGAGCAAGGCTCCGGCGATGCCGCGCGCCGCACCCCCCGCGCCCAGTACCAGCAGCGTCCTGCCGGCGATCGTCTCGCCCAGATTGCAGGTGAGATCGCGCACCAGCCCGGCGCCATCGGTGTTGTCGCCGAACCAGTGCTCGCCGCGCCATGCCAGCGTATTGCAGGCGCCCGCCGCTTGCGCTCGCTGGCTGCGCTCGCGCGCCAACGCGAACGCCTGCACCTTGAACGGGATCGTGACATTGAGGCCGAGGCCGTCTGCCTCGGCAAATTTCCGGACGGTCTCGACGAAGCCGTCAACCGGCGCCAGCAGCCGCTCATAGCGCATGTGCTGGCCGGTGGCTCGGGCAAAGGCGTCTTGAATCAGCGGCGACTTGCTATGCGCGACGGGGTTGCCGATGACGGCGTAGCGGTCGAACGTTTGACCGCGCGAAGATTGCTGTGACGCTGCCCCGGCATCGGTTGTCCGGTGCGACGGTCGCCGGCCGGCCGGCGATGCCTTGCCGCCGGTCACGCGCGCACCGATTCGCTCATTGCGACGTCAGCGAATCGCCCGGCGCGAACGTCCAGGTCCGCGTGATATACAGGATATCGGTGTCGCGCCGGATGTCGGGCGGGAATGGCGAATAGGGGCCGGCCATCTGCACGATGTGGGCCGCCGCCAGATCGAGAACCCGCTTTCCGGACGAGCGCTCGACGACAATGCTCTCAATGCTGCCGTCGGCGCGGATGCCCGTCGTCAGCAGCAGGCTGCCGTAGAGCTTCTGCGAGCGGGCCGCTTCGGGATAATTGAGATTGCCGATGCGCTCGACCTTGAGCCGCCAGTCCTCGACATAGCGCGCAAACCGATACTCCTCGGCCCGGGCGCCGATGAAGCGCCGTTTCGGCCGTTTCTGGTAGGCATCCAGATCCTTGGCGATCTGCGCTTCGAGCCGCATCGACTCCAGCGTGCGTTGCATCTGTTCGGTCGCGGTCGGAAGCTCGGTGCGGTCGGGCATCTCGTTCGGCTTGGACTGCGGCACCGCAACCGGCGCCGCGGCCTTGAGCTGCGCCATCATTTCACTCGCGCGCTGCTCCAGGGTTTCGACCTTTTGCGTAGCCGTGGCAAGCTGATTGCTGGCGCTTTCCTTGGGCAGCACTGGCAACGGACTTTTCGCGCGGCGATTGGCGTCGGTGTTGCCGCCGCCATCCAGATGCGCCTGCGCGAGGAGCTCCGCCTTGGTCGGCTTCGAGACCGACTTGGCGTTGACCAGCGCGATCTCGAGTGGCGGCCCGTTGCGATCGAATTGGGCCAGATCCAGCGGACTGAAGTGCACGGCCAGTGCGGCGAGATGCAGCAGGACCGAGCCCACGATCGCCTTGAACAGCAGGCGCTTGCCCGGCGTCGCGTCCGCGAACAGGAACGGCAGCGACATCGTACGCGCTTCGGTATGCACGACCAGCGCACGCGGCCGTGTCACCGGTTTTTTCCTCGCGGTGATCAGCGGCGTGACCGTCGCACTCGTTCGCGTGCCCTTGGGCATAGGCCGGGAGTATATCGCTCAACCCCGGTCAGTCTAGGGCTTCCCCCACGTAGTGGACCTCAACGGTCGCGGCGAGCAGATCGACGGCGCCTATTGCGAGCCGGACGCGCGGCGCGACGGCGGCCGGCAGGCCGGCGACGCGAACGTAGAGGGGCAGCCCATCGAACCGCACCAAATTGTCGCGCACGACGCTCGCCGTTGCCTCGCGCAGGCTTTCCTGCTCGAGCCAGCGCAGGCACCAGTAGTGCTCCATCCGGCTCTGGAATTCGGCATACTGCGCGTAGGTGACCTCGAAGGCGCCGAGCACCGCGAAAAGCTCGGCGTCGCTCTCGACATAGGGAAGCGTGTCGCCGGCGACAGCGGCGATCAGCTGCCGCTGATTGACCAGGTCGCTGTAGCGGCGCAGCGGCGAGCTCGCCCACAGGTAGTGTGCGACACCGAGACCCTGATGCGGCTCGGGCTTGGTGCTCATCTTCACCTTCCCGGCCTGCTGCGTGCGATACAGTCCCGGCGCGTTCGCTTCGTGCAACAGCTTGCCCCAGCTGCTGTTGACGTGAATCATCAGCTCGGCAATCAGCTTGTCCAGCGGTGACCCGCGGGGCCGCGGCACGATCGCGATCCTGCCGTCGGCCGCGGCGTCCCAGTCGACTGTGAACGTGTAATCGAGTCGAGGCACGTCGGGCTTCCCGCGCGCCGCCTCCAGCTTTTCAGCCAGTCGCCACAGTGCGCGCAGCTCATCGGTCCAGCGCGGATCGCCCGGCGACGCTGCGGCGACGAATTGCTCACCGACCGTGTCGAGCCTCAGATTGGCCGCAACAGGCACGAGCTCGAGACGGGTCGCCTGCCTGAGCGGCGTGCCGTCGGGCGCCGTCTCGACGTACAGTGACAAGGCAGGGCGCGGCGCGCCGGCGGCGAGCGTAAAGCGCCCGATCGCCTCGTCGGGCAGCATCGTGATCTTGCGGCCCGGCATGTAAACGGTCGACAGCCGATCGCGCGCGATGGCATCGAGCGCCGAGCCGCGCAGAATCGCGAGCGCGGGCGCCGCGATGTGGATACCGATCTCGAAGTTGCCGTTGGCGAGCGCGCGTACCGAAAAGGCGTCGTCGATCTCGGTCGTCGTCGCATCGTCGATCGAGAACGCTTCCACGCGGGCCAGCGGCAACGCGGGGGCGTCCGGTACCGTGCCGTAGTCGGGAAACGCGGTGCCGCGCGGAAATGCCTCCGACAGGAAGCGATCGAAATGATAGTCGTGCGTCGATGGAATCGCTCCGCAGGAAGCCAGCAATGCGAGCGCATTGGTGTGCGCTGTTTCACACGCCGCCGCCACGGCGCGCGTGGCCATCGCCTGCTTGTCGGGCCGGTAGAGCAGCATCGGCAGCTGGTCGCGTATCGCCTGCGGCAGGCGACCGGCTAATAGCTCGGCGGCAAGCACGGCGACTTCTTCGGCTTCGCGGCGCTTGCGCTCCGTGGCGGCCAATGCGGCCTTGAGCGCCTCGGGAGGCGCAGCCTTGTAGCGCCCCTTCCCCTTCTTGTAGAAATACATCGGCGAGGCGTGCAGGCAGAAGGCGAGCGATGCTGCTTCGCCGGGGCGCGGCACGCGCCCGAAATACTCGGTGGCCAGATCGACGAAAGCGAACTCACCCCCGCCGCTGGCTTCCCACAGGAACGCGGGATCGATGTCCTCAGCCAGCGCCTGCGCCTCGGCCAGCAAGGCCCCGGGCGCGGGATCGGCGAATCGCAGCAGCACGTTGGCTGCCTTGATCTTCATCCGCTTGCCCGATGCCGTCTCGACCTGCAGCGACGTATCGTTGTCGGCGAGGACTGTGCCGGCCTTGAACGCGCCGTCGTCCTCGAAAAAAACATGCATGGGAAGCGAAGTTGCTGCGGGGGGAGGCGCGAATTATACCGTGAGGCCGGTTCGGTTGCAGGACCGAGGGCTTTGCTGCACGATGGCGTCGAGCATTCCCACTCCGGAGTCAACCATGGAATTCCGCCGTCTTGGCGACAGCGGCCTCGAGGTATCGGTGCTGTGTCTCGGCACAATGATGTTCGGCGATCGCACAGACGATGCCGCCGCCCGGCGCATTATCGGCTCGGCCTTCGATGCCGGAGTCAATTTCATTGACACCGCCGACGTCTACGCCAAAGGCGCCTCGGAGACGATCGTCGGACCCGCGATCGCTGCCAACCGGCGCCGCTGGGTACTCGCTACCAAAGTCGGCAACGTGATGACCAAGGCACCGCACGACGGCGGGCTTTCCAGGCGCTGGATCATCGACGCCTGCGAAGACAGCCTGAAGCGACTGACCACCGACTACATCGACATCTATTACCTGCACAAGGACGATACCGACACGCCGCTGGTCGAGACGATCGAGGCGATCGGCGATTTGATCCGATCGGGGAAGATCCGGTATTTCGGTGTGTCCAACTATCGTGGCTGGCGCATCGCCGAAATCGTGGCCCTATGCGCCGATCTCGGCGTGCCGCAGCCGGTCGTCTGTCAGCCCTACTACAACGCGATGAACCGCATGCCCGAGGTCGAGATCCTCCCGGCGTGCGATTACTACGGTATCGGGGTCGTTCCCTACAGCCCGCTGGCGCGAGGGGTGCTCACCGGTAAATACGCGCCCGGCGCCGCACCGCCCGCCGACTCCCGCGTCGCGCGCAAGGACCGTCGGATGATGGAAACCGAATTCCGCGACGAATCGATCGCGATGGCGCAGACGATCAAGGCCCACGCGGAGAAAAAGGGGCTGACCGCGACGCAGTTCGCTCTCGCCTGGGTGCTGTCCAATCGAATCATCAGCTCGATCGTCTGCGGACCGCGAACGATCGAGCAATGGGACGATTACCTGAGCGCCTCCGGCAAGATGCTCGATGCCGGCGACGAGGCGCTGATCGACTCGCTGGTCACGCCCGGCCATCCGTCGACTCCCGGCTACAACGATCCGCAGTATCCGTTCTACGGGCGGATCGTCGACTAGCCCGAGCGAAAGTCCGCGGCCCGAGGGTTCGGGCTATTCGTTGGCGATGCCGTGCGGCACGTGGCCGGTCGCGACGTGCTTGGACGCGGACTCGACGTGCGTGCGCTGGTCGTCGAAGAAGATGTCGGCGCCGAACGCGCGGAGGAACTCGCCTTTGTCGAGCCCGCCGAGGAACAATGCCTCGTCGATCCGGATGTTCCACGCCCGCAGCGTCCGGATCACGCGCTCGTGCGCCGGGGCGCTGCGTGCGGTGACCAGCGCGGTGCGGATCGGGCTGGCATCGTCGGAAAAATCGCTCTGGATCCGGTGCAGGCCGGCAAGAAATTCCTTGAACGGGCCGCCGGACAACGGCCGGAGCGCAGCGTCGGTCTCGCTCTTCGAGAAGGCCGCCAGCCCGCTTTCCTGGTAGACGCGCTCGGCTTCGTCCGAAAAGAGCACGGCGTCGCCGTCGAACGCGATCCTGAGCTCGTCGGACTCGTTTTTGCCGACCGTCGATGGGACGATCGTCGCCGCCGCGTAACCGTCGTTGAGCACGCGCTTGACGTCCTCGGTGTCGGCGGAAAGGAACAGGTGCGCGCCGAACGCGGGAACGTAGCGCGACGTCGGCTCTCCCTTGGTGAACGCCGCGCGCGTGATGTCGAGGCCGTAGTGCTTGATCGCATTGAACACGCGCAAACCCGTGTCGGCGCTGTTGCGCGACAGCAGGATAACCTCGACGTATTGCTTGTCGGCGCGATTCAGGCGCAACAGCTTGTTGACCAGCACGAAGGCCGGCCCGGGCGCGAGCATCTGCTCCTCGTGCTCGATCTGGTAGCGTTGATACGCATCGACGCCGGCCTCGGTGTAGACGCGATGGCTTTCGGTCAGATCGAACAGCGCCCGCGACGAAATCGCGACGACCAGCTTGTCGGCGAGTGTGGGCTTGGGCATGCGCCAGTATAGCGCCGCCCCGCAAAGACCGACGTCAGGCAGCGCGGCGCAATCCCTTGTCGAGCTCTTCGAACACCGCGCGCACTTCGCCGACCGCCCAGTCGATCTGCGCGCGGTCGATCACCAGCGGCGGCGCGAAGCGCACGACGGTGCCGTGCGTGTCCTTGGATATGATGCCGCGCGCCAGCAGGCGATCGACGACCGCGCGCGCATCGGTCTTGCGGGCGTCGACTTCGAGACCGATGAACAGGCCCCTGCCGCGCACATCGCGGATCAATGAGCTCCGCACCGTCTTCAGCTGCGCGAGCAAGTAGGCGCCGAGTTCGGCCGAGCGCTCGATCAGCTTGTCGTCGAACAGCACCGCGATCGCCTCGAGCCCGACCGCGGCCGCGAGCGGATTGCCGCCGAACGTGCTGCCGTGGTCGCCCGGCGAAAACACCTGCATCACGTCCTCGGTGGCGACGAACGCCGACAACGGAAGAACGCCGCCGCCCAGCGCCTTGCCCAGAATCACGCCGTCGGGCACGACGCCGTCGTGCTCGCAGGCGAGAAACCTGCCGGTACGTCCCATGCCGGTCTGGATCTCATCGCAGATCATCAGCACGCGATGCTTGCGGCAGATGCGGGCACATTCCGCCAGATAGCCGGCCGGCGGTACGATCATCCCCGCCTCGCCCTGCACCGGCTCGACCAGGAAGGCCGCCGTATTCGGCGTGATCGCCGCTTCGAGGGCGACCGGATCGGCGAACGGAATCGCTTTAAATCCGGGCGCGAACGGCCCAAAGCCGTCGCGATATTGCGCTTCCGACGAGAACCCGACGATGGTGATCGAGCGGCCGTGAAAGTTGCCGGTGCACACGATCACTTCGGCCTGCCCGTCGGGAATGTGCTTGACCTTGTATCCCCACTTGCGCACCGCTTTCAATGCGGTCTCGACGGATTCGGCGCCGCCGTTCGCCGGCAGCGCGCGCGAAAGACCGGTCACTTCGGTCAGCCGCTTCAGAAAAAGCGGCAGCTTGTCGTTGTGGAAGGCGCGCGATGTCACCGCGAGCTGCTGCGCCTGCGCCACCAGTGCGGTGACGATGCGCGGGTGCGCGTGCCCGTGACTGACGGCCGAATAGGCGCTCATCATGTCCAGGAAACGCCGGCCGTGGATGTCCCACAGCGATGCGCCCTCACCGTGCGATACGACCACCGGCAGCGGGTCGTAATTGCGCGCGCCAAAGGTTTTTTCAGCGTCGATATACGTCGCGCTCGATTCAGCTTGTGCCGGCTTGCCGGCGTGCAGATTGCGGTTCTTCATGCTTTGACTCCTTGTCTGTCGACCGGAGGGTTGCTCAGTCGTCGCGGCCCGGTTGCAACGCCCAAGCTCCTTTTGGGAGCGCGACGCGACCGGACTGTCGGGGATGTCGACGCGTGGACCCGGCTCGTCGCCGGGTAGCGCGATCAGGAATGTAGCGGCAGGCGACTTCGCCAGGACATCGGTGGAATTTTACCCCGGAACAGCGGGCAAGGCCCGCTGCACCGCACAAATCCGATGCGACCGGAGTACGAAGTTTTCCGGTGCGGCGATTATCGGCGTAGAGTCTTCTTATCTGTACGCTATCGAACAGATAGCGGAAACTCATTCGGCGCGCTGGCCGAGATCGGGCGCCAAGGACGATGTCGCTGAACATGCCTCAGATCGAAAACGACTTCCAGTACGCGCTCGAGCGACAAGAGTTCGCGCTGCATTATCAGCCGAAGGTCAACTTGACGAGCGGCGCGATCGCGGGCGTGGAAGCGCTGATCCGCTGGAATCATCCGCAGCGCGGACTGCTGGCGTCGGGTAAATTCATTCCGATCGCCGAAGCATGCGGCGCGATTCTGCCGATCGGGCGCTGGGTATTGCGCGAAGCGTGCGAGCAGGCCCGTGCCTGGCAAAGCGCCGGCCTGCCCCGGTTGCGCGTTGGAATCAATGTTTCTACGGCGGAATTGCGTGCGAAGGATTTCGTCGAAGGCGTACGCAACATCCTGGCCGAAACCGGCATGGATCCGCGCTTTCTGGAGCTCGAGCTGACCGAGGCCTTCCTTTTGGAAAATCCGCAGGCGACCGGACCGGTGCTGCGGGCACTCAAGGACACAGGCGCGCAGCTCGCGCTCGATGACTTCGGCACCGGATATTCGAGCCTGGGCTGCCTGAAGCGTTTTCCGATCGATACGCTGAAGATCGATCAGTCGTTCGTGCGAGATCTCGCCACCGACCCGGACGACGCCGGCATCGTCAGCGCGGTGATCGCCATCGGAAGAAGTCTGGAGAAGCGGGTCGTCGCCGAAGGCGTGGAAACGCGCGAGCAGCTCGCATTCCTGCGTGAAAAGAACTGCCCAGACGGGCAGGGCTTTTTTTTCAGCCCGGCGGTGCCCGCGGCGGGTATGGTCGAGTTGCTGGGAGGCTGAGGGCGGATCGCATCAGCTGCCGGCCAGTCGCGCCAGCAGCTTGCCGTGTATGCCGCCGAACCCGCCGTTGCTCATCACCAGCAGGTGGTCGCCGGGACGCGCGTCGCGCACGACTGCGTCGATCAGGCCATCGAGATCGCTCGCGACTCGGGCCCGATCGCCCAGCGGCGCCAGGACGGCTGCCGCGTCCCAACCCAGGTTGGCTGCGTAGCAATAAACACGGTCGGCTTGCTCCAGGCTTGCCGGCAGCCGCGCGTTCATCCTTCCCAGCTTCATCGTATTCGATCGCGGCTCGACGATGGCGATGATCCGCTGGCTGCCGACGTTGCGCCGCAGCGCGGCCAGGGTCGCGGCGATCGCCGTCGGATGGTGCGCGAAATCGTCGTAGACGGTGACCCCGTTGATGCTGCCGCGCACTTCGAGGCGCCGGGCGATGCCGCGAAACGCCGCCAGCGCGACGAGGCTTTGTGCGACCGGCACGCCGGCGTGCCTGGCGGCCGCGATCGCCGACAGCGCATTGAGCTGATTGTGCCGCCCGAGCGGCGCGAACGGCGCAAGCACTCCCTGCGGGGCGCCACCGAGCTTGATCGTGCCGTCGACGGCGATCGTCCAGTCGGCGCCGGTGTCGGCAACCGCCGCGAAGCCGAATCGCTCGACTTCGCTCCAGCAGCCGCGCGCGAGCACGCGCTTTAGACTTTCTTCGCCGCCATTGACGATCAGCCGGCCGGCGTGCGGGATCGTCCGCACCAGATGATGGAATTGCGTCTCGATCGCCGCGAGATCGGGAAAAATGTCAGCGTGGTCATACTCGAGATTGTTCAGTATCGCGGTGCGCGGCCGGTAGTGGACGAACTTCGAGCGTTTGTCGCAGAACGCAGTATCGTATTCGTCGCCCTCGATGACGAAAAACGCGCTGTCCGAGCGGCGGGCCGAGACGCCGAGGTCGGTCGCGACGCCGCCAATCAGGAAGCCCGGCTGCAGACCCGCCCGGTCGAGTATCCAGGCGAGCATCGCGCTGGTCGTCGTCTTGCCGTGTGTTCCCGTCACCGCCAGCACCCATTTGTCCAGCAGCACGTTTTCGGCGAGCCATTGCGGCCCCGAAATATAGCGCCGGTTGGTATCCAGTATTGCCTCGAGCAGCGGGTTGCCGCGGGAGATCGCATTGCCGATGACGAACACGTCGGCGTCGACGGCGACCGTATCGAGCTGCGCCGCGTCGTAGCCCTCGGTCAGTGCGATGCCGAGGCTCGCAAGCTGCGTGCTCATCGGCGGATAGACGTTGGCGTCGCAACCGGTGACCGTGTGGCCGCTCTGCCGCGCGATCGCGGCGATCCCGCCCATGAACGTCCCGCAGATGCCGAGGATGTGCAGATGCATGCGTTTCGCTTTCAGTCGGGCTGGCGCGCCTTGAGCGCCAACGCGCGCTCGTACGCGCTTTCGAGGCTGCGCGTATAACGGTCGGCATCGGCAAGACCCGAGATCGGCAGCGCCGCGAGTATTTCCGCTGCGACCGCATCACGCCATGGACGGTCGTGCGCGAGTCGGACGGCGATTGCCACATAATCGTCATCGTTGTCCGCGATCGTCGCGGTGACGCCGAGATGGGCGAGCAGGCTGTACGTCATCCGCTCCGCCTGCCGCTTGCCGACGCGGGTGACGACCGGGACGCCCATGTCGATCGCGGCCGCGGTCGTGTCGCCGCCGGTGTAGGGAAGCGTGTCGAGGACGACGTCGATCAGGCGGTAACGCGCGCGATCGATCGCATCGTCCTGCGCCCAGGGAAGAAATACGATGCGCTCGGCTGCGATGCCGAAGCTTTCCAGCCGCCGCCGGTAGAGAGCCTGCTGTTCTATCCTTGTCGGCGAAAAGGCCAGCACGCCGTGCGGGACCGCGTCGAGAATCCGCTTCCACAGGCCAAGGCAGCGCGGCGAGAGCTTCAGCAGACTGACAAAGACACCGAATACGATCGCTTCCTCGCGCAGGCCCAGGCCGGCGCGCGTCACCGGCGCTTCGGGTGCGGCGGCGACGCGGCGGAACGGCAGCACGCAGCCGTCGAGCGCAAGCGGCGCCTCGATCTGGTATCGGTGCGCGTCGGGCAAGTCAGCATGGGCATCGGTCAGCTTGAAGTCGACCTGGCGCATGCCGACCGCGCCGTGATTGCCCAGATGCGTGATGATCACCGGCGCCGGCTTGTACAGCAGTATCGCCGGGCGCGACGACCCCGAATGCCCCATCAGGTCGACCAGGATGTCGATGCCATCGTCGGCGATCAGCCTCGCGGCGCTCGCATCGTCGACGTCGTCGAGCCGGCGGAAGCCGGCGCAGCAGGCGCGGAATTGCCCGGTCACCTCGTCCTCGATCTCGCGCACTGCCAGCGAATAGCCATGCACGGAGAATCGCTCGGTATCGTGCCGTCGCACGACCTCGAGCATCAATCGACCCATGACGTGCGAGCGCAAATCGGCCGACAGGTAGCCGATGCGAACCCGCCGTCCGGCAGCGCCCGCGGGAAGCAGCGGCGCGGCAAAATCGGCGATCGATCCGCGCTCGGCCTGGCGGACGCGATCGTGCGCCTGGTAGACGCGCAACAGTTGCTCACGCGTAACGTCGAAATACTGCGCTTGCGCCACCGCGACGGCTGCATACGCCGCGTCGCCCGGCTGGTACGGCCAATCGAGCGCGAGCGGCAGATACTTGTCCTCGTAATCGATTCCGGGAGCGATTCGGGCCGACAGCAACCCGGCGGCGACGATGCGGGCCGACAGCGCCGCGTTCGCCTCGAAGCGGCGAAAATCGTCGAAGGCTTCCTCTTCGCGCTGGAACAGCAGCAGATGTCCGCGCAGTGCGAACCAGATGTCCTCGTTGTCCGGTGCGAGTCCGCGCGCTGCCTTGAGTGGCGGCAACGCGTCGCCCCAGCGCCGCTGCCGGTCGCGCGAGGTCGCCAGGTTGAACAGGGCCTCGACGGATTCGGGCGCATGCGTGGCCGCGCGGCCGAACGAGCGCTCGGCGTCGGCGTATCGCGCCTGCCGGAAATAAAGATGTCCGAGCGCGAGATAGGCCTGCGCCCACGAGGGCTTGAGTTGCAGCGCTTGGTCGAAGCTTTTTTCGGCGCCGGCGAGCTCGCCCTTGCGCGCCAGCAGGACGCCGACGTTGTAATGGACCTCGGCCAGCGCAGGCGAGCGCCTGAGCGCGCCGCGATAATTGGCTAGCGCATCATCGAGCCTGCCGGCGGCCGCGTTCCGTGCAGCGCTCGCCAGCAGGTCGCGCAGCGCCGTCATGCGCGGAACATGAAGTAGACCGCGCCCACCATGCACATCGCCGCCCAGACGTAGTCGAGCTTGAGCGGCTGATCCATGTACAGGAAGGCAAACGGAACAAAGATCGTCAGCGTGATGACTTCCTGCATGATCTTGAGCTGCCCCAGCGATAGCACCGTGTATCCGATCCGGTTGGCCGGCACCTGCAGCAGGTATTCGAATAGCGCGATGCCCCAGCTCGCCAGCGCGGCGACCCACCAGGCGCGGCCCTGCATGTTGCGCAGGTGCGCATACCAGGCGAAGGTCATGAAGAGGTTCGACGCGGCCAGCAGCAAAGCAGCGACGAGCGCCGGATGTTGCAGCAGGTTGGCAGGCATGAGAGTCCGGCGGGCGAAGAAAAAGCGCCATTATCGCCGATGTACGAGACGGCAGAACGCGCTGATGCCGGCGTCGCGAGCGCTATGCGGCCAGCGGCAGGTTTACGCTGATGACGACGCCGTCCCCGCGGTCACGATCGGCCGCGCTGACCCGGCCGCGGTGAAATCCGGCAATCAGGCGAACGATATAAAGCCCCAGCCCGAGATGAGGCTCTTCGCTTTTCTGCTCGCCGCGGATCGACACCATCGAGTCGAACAAGCGCTCGTGCATGCCGGCCGGAAGCGGCGTACCCTCGTTCTCCACGCGAAGGCTGACGCTGTCGTCGTCCCGCTCGAGCGCGACGACGACAGGCGTTCCCGGGATGCCGAACTCGACCGCGTTGGCGACCAGCTTGTCGAGCAGCTGGGCGATCAGGTCGGGCGCCCCGTCGACCGGCAGCGGACCGGGCGGGAGCTTGAGCACGAACGCGCGGCCGGCGTACGCGGCGCGATAGCCATCGACGCACCCTGCGACCACTGAAGCCAAGTCGAAGCGCTCGTGCTGCGCGTCGCCCAGGCTTTCCTCGAGCCGCGTCGCCTCTGTCATCCGCGTCAGGATATGGGTCAGCCGCGTCAGACCCTGTTGCGCGCGCTCCATGTAGACGCGCGCGTCGTCCGGCAGCGCCGCCGCGCGCAGATTGTCCAACGACGAGCGGACTACCGCGACCGGCGTGCGCAATTCGTGCGACAACCTGCTCGCCATGTTCTGCTGATAACTCGCGTATTGCGACAGCCGCGTGACGACGCTCGAAAAGCTTCGCGACAGATCGCCGATTTCATCGCCCGCCGCGGAAGGCGAGACGGTGCCGCGGATCCTGCCCTGCAGGTCGATCGCGGCCTCCGCTTCGTCGCGCAGCCGCCGGATGCGCGCGGTCAAGCGCGACGCGTACAGGGTTAGCGCGACCGATCCGATGAGCAGCGCGGCCAGCACGATATTGAACAGGCGCTCGAACGCGCGGTTGCGCTCGGCCAACACCGCGTTGGTCGTTTCCTCTACGATCACAGCGCCCTTGACCTGATCGCCGACCCAGATCGGGTGCGCGGCCGAGACGACTACTGCCTTGCCGTCGCCGGTCAGCCGCCGGTCGACGGTCAGGATACCCGACAGCGCGCCGTCGACCTCACGCGCGGGCATCGCGATGTGCGCCGCGAGCTCGTCGACGAAATCGTCGGTCGGCTGGCTCAGGATCAGCGTGTACAACGGATGCAGCGTCTCGCGCTCGATCCACCGCCACACGCGTGGAATCGCCGAGTCCGGCGCGTCGGTCTCCGGCAGCGGCGGCCGCTTGAGGCTCCCCGCCCTTGCCAGTACGTCGAGCTGGCGATCGATCACCCAGATCCGCGCGCTCGTCCGCGACAAGCCCTGGATGATCTGCCCGATTTCGGCCGACGGCGTGGCCGCGGGGCCGGACGCGCGCAAAAGCTGCGGCGCAGCTTCGGCCTCCGGCGCACCGTCGAGTGCGCGCTGCGCCGCCAGCGACTCGCCAGCGGCGTTTGACGTCTCGAACAAGCGCGGCCGGTCGTGCAGCGCCGTCGCCACCGCCTGAGCGGTTCCGGCTAGCGTCTTCTGCTGCGCATCGCGGAGGAAGCGCTCGAGCTCGCGCACGTACTCGTAACCGAGCCACGGTATCGTCAGGAACACCATGAGCACCAGCAACAGTTGCGCACGGATGCCCAGCGCGATGCGAAAGCGGCTCATTGCTCGGCCGCGTTCCAGCGATAGCCCATGCCGTAGACCGTCGCGATGCAATCGAACTTGGGATCGAGCGCGGCGAACTTGCGCCGGATGCGCTTGACGTGCGAGGTGATAGTGCTGTCGTCGACGACGATGCTGGCGTCGCGCATCAGGCTGTCGCGGTCCTTGACGTGGCCCGGATGCTTCGCCAGCGTATGCACCATCCAGAATTCGGTCAGCGTCAGGTCGACCCTGCTACCGGCCCAGTAGGCGGTCAAGCGCTTGAGGTCGAGCTTGAGCGGGCCGCGCTCGATCACCTCCTCGACCGCATGCGGCGCGGCGAGCAGGTCGCTGCGCCGGAAAAGCGCGGCGATCCGCGCCGACAGATGCGGCAGGCTCACGTCCTTGGTCAGGTAGTCGTCGGCGCCAAGCCGCAGGCCGGCGACGACGTCGAAGTCGGAATCGCGCGCCGACAGGAAAATGATCGGCAGCGATTCCGATAGCGCGCGCAACTCACGGCACAGCGCGAAGCCGCCGTCGATTTCGTCGCCCAGGCCGATGTCGATCAGCGCAAGGTCGGGCAGCCGAGTGCGCAGCGCCCCGAGAGCGTCGCTGCGGTTGGCGTAGGTCGCGATCTCGTAGCCCTGCTTTTTCAGTGCGTCGGCGTAGTTGGCGCGGATAGCGGGCTCATCCTCGACGATGGCGATGCGGCGGCTCATGGCGATTCGACTATACCGCAGCGCCGCGACGCCGAGACGCCGCGCTGCCGCCTGCCCTCGGTTCGCCATGATTGATCGCCGGTACGCCATCCGCCCGGCCCGTCCTTGCCGTTGCGCAGTACTTCAATGACATTGCCGCGGAAACTCCAAGCCGGGCGCAAAGGAGAGAAGATGCAGACAAGACATGGCGCGAAAGCGATCGCACCCCGCGTATGGCGCGATCTGGCGGCGCTGGCCGCCGAGGCCGTCGCCATCGGCGTGTTGTTCAGCATATTGCTCGCATTGGCGGTCCTGGTGATGACGCGCGCGCGGCCCGACGATAGTTTTGCCGGCGCCGGCGAGTACATCGCGCCGGCGCTGATCGCTGCCGCATCGCGCTAAACGGATTGCTGAAGGAAATCGCTCGCCGAGCGGGGAGGACCTTTCGGTCGGCGCGGCCGCACCGGACGCCGGAATGCGGCGCGGCGGGCGCGAAACCGGCCGAGTCTTCCCCGGTCGGCGACGGGCTACTTGAAAAGCTGTAGCGCCCGGCCCAGCGCGACCCCGCACGCGAACAACAGCGTTGCGGCGATCATCGCGGCGAACGCTGTCGTCAGGCCGGCGGCGACGCCGTCGAGGCCCAGCGGCGACACGACCAGCCACGCGATCGCGGTTCCCAAGCCCCCGCAGACGAGTATGGCGATGGCGCTGCCGAGGTAGCTCATGCGATTCCAAGCGATGGCGACGGCGGCGAGTATACCAGCGCGCACGCGCTCGCCTCGCTTGCCGTCACCTGACGCTCACCACGCACGGCCAGTCATTTGCCACACTCATTGGCCGCTCATTTGCGCTCATTTGCCATCCGCGCGGGTGCAAAGTATAAAGGCGCTGCGCAGACGCCTCGTTTGCGGCACGCACGCTTGCAATGACCGCCGATCCCCGCAACGTCGACCTTCAAGCCCGCGATACCGTTCGCTCGCTCGTCGCGTCGCAGATCCGTGAAGTCGCCAACGTCGGCATGGGAGACGCCGACATCCTGCCGTTCTGGTTCGGCGAACCCGACCAGGTAACGCCGGCGTACATTCGAGATGCGGCGGTCGCCTCGCTGCACGCCGGCGAGACGTTCTACACGCAGAACTTTGGGATTCCCGAGCTGCGCGAAGCCATCGCCGCGTACGTGTCGCGCTGGCACGGCAGCGTCGCCCTCGCCAACGTCGCCGTGACGGCCTCGGGCATGTCGGCGCTGATGCTGTCGGTCGAGGCGCTGATCGATCCGGGCGACCGCGTTGTCTGCGTTACGCCGCTGTGGCCGAACCTGACCGAGATCCCGAAGATCCTCGGCGCCGAAGTCGTCAGAGTCGCGCTGTCGTTCGGCGCCACCGGCTGGACGCTCGACGTGGACCGGCTGCTCGACGCGCTGACGCCGGGCACACGCGCGGTGCTGATCAATTCGCCGAACAATCCGACCGGCTGGACGATCGATCGCGCCGGGCAGGCGGCGATACTCGAGCATTGCCGCAAGCTCGGCATCTGGATCGTCGCCGACGACGTCTACGAGCGGTTGTATTACGACGCGCCGGCCGCGCGGGCCTGCGCCCCTTCGTTCCTCGACTTGAGCAGCCCCGGCGACCGCATCGTCAGCACCAACAGCTTCTCCAAGGCCTGGCTTATGACCGGTTGGCGGCTCGGCTGGATCGTAGCGCCGGGCACGCTGTTGCCCGACCTGGGCAAGCTGATCGAATACAACACCTCGTGCTCGCCGACGTTCGTGCAGCGCGCCGCCGTCGTCGCGATCAACGACGGCGAAGCGACGATCGCGCATACGCTGGAGCGCTACCGGACCGCGCGCGATTTCCTGGTTACCGAGCTGAACGCGATTCCCGGCGTCAGTGCCGCGGCGCCAACCGGGGCGATGTACGTCTTTTTTCGCGTCGCCGGCGTCACCGACAGCCTCGAATTCTGCAAACGGCTGGTGCGCGAGGTCCGTCTGGGGCTGGCACCGGGCAGCGCCTTCGGTCCCGAGGGCGAGGGCTTCGTGCGCTGGTGTTTCGCGGCGGACAACGATCGGCTCGCCGACGGCGTCGCGCGGTTGCGCCGCGCACTCGGCAAGATCTGACGCGCGATGTCGGCGTTCAATACGTCCAGCCATCGCTCTCCGCGTCCGCCAATTGCGGCGTCAGCACGGCATGCCGCGCCGGCCTTCATGATCGCGATTGCCTGCGCGCTGCCGATGGCGCTGGCATCTGCGGCGGACATGTCCAAGACCCTGCACGTCTCCCAGTCGGTCGCCGAGTCGGGCTTCGATCCGCAGGCGATCAGCGATTCCTATTCGTTCGACATCTGCCGGGCGATCTTCGAGTCGCTGTACACCTACGATTATTTCGCACGCCCGGTGCGCATGGTCCCGAACACCGCCGACGGCATGCCGCAGATCAGCGACGGAGGCCGGACCTATACCGTCAAGGTGAAGCCCGGCATCTATTTCGCCTCCGACCCCGCGTTCAAGGGCAAGCGGCGCGAGCTGACCGCCGAGGACTACGTCTACACGATCAAGCGGATTTTCGATCCGAAGATACGCTCGTACTGGCTGTATGTTTTCGATCATCGCCTGCTCGGGCTCGACGAGGCGCTTGCGCTCGCGCGCAAGACCGGCCGCTTCGATTACGACGCCAGGATAGAGGGCCTGCAGACGGTCGACCGCTACACGCTGCGGGTGCGCTTCAAGGATCCCAACTACACGTTCGCGTATTGGCTCGCCGACACCGCGCTGTCCGCTGTCGCGCGCGAAGTCGTCGCGGCGCACGCCGATGCGTCGAACCGTGTGATGGAGCACCCGGTCGGCACCGGTCCGTACCGGCTGAAGGAGTGGGTGCGCGGGCAGAAGATCGTGCTCGAAGCAAACCCCGATTTTCGGGAGCAGACCTACCCGGCGCCGGGCGAAGGCAGCGAGCCGGGCGACACGGCGATCGCCAAGGACAACGCCGGAAAGAAACTGCCGATCGTCGGCCGCATCGAAGTCAGCGTCATCGAGGAGGACCAGCCGCGCCTGCTCGCGTTCGACAGCGGCCAGCTCGACTACCTGGAATTGCCGCGGGCCCTGGCCGGCAATGTCCTCGACAAGAATCAGCTGCGCGCCGATTACACCCGCCGCGCTGTCAAGCTGCATCGCCAGACCCAGCCTTCGCTCAGTTTTGTCTTTTTCAATATGGACGATCCGGTCGTTGGCGGATATACGCCGGAGAAGATCGCACTGCGCCGCGCAATGGTCATGGGCTACGACCGCAGGGCTGAAATCGACGTCTTGCGCCATGGCCAGGCGGAGCCTGCGTCGCAGCTCGTCCCTCCGGGGCTCGCCGGTCACGATCCGACGCTGCGCGCCAATGACCTGTATGATCCGGCCGCCGCCCGCGCGCTGCTCGACAAGTTCGGCTACAAGGACCGCGACGGCGATGGTTATCGCGAGACGCCCGATGGCAAGCCGTTGCAAATCACCAAGGCCAACACGCCGTCGGCGATCGACCGCGTCGACAACGAGCTGTGGAAAAAATGCATGGACGCGATCGGGATTCGCATCGTGTTTTTCACGCAGAAGTGGCCGGAACTCAACAAGATGTCGGAAGCCGGCCAGCTGCAGATGTGGGGGCTGTCGTGGATATCGAATGCGCCGGACGGCCAGGCGTTCGCGAGCCCGCTGTACAGCAAGAACATCGGCACGTCGAACGATGCGCGCTTTCGCTTGCCCGCCTACGATCGCGCCTACGAGGCGTCGCTCAATCTTCCGGATGGGCCGGCGCGAACGGCGCTCTTCCGCTCGATGAGCGAGGCGGTGCTGAACTACGCGCCGTGGATGATGGATCTGAACGTCTACGTCAGCGTGCTGGCGCAGCCGTGGCTCAGGGGTTACAAGCAGAATCCGTTCCTGCGCAATCAGTGGAAGTATTACGACGTGGACAAGCGCCGCTAGGCAACTCGTGCAGCGTCGCTGGCGAAGGACCAGCGCCTGCCGGGGACGGCGGCGAACAGCGCCTTCGTGTACTCGTGCCGCGGCGCGCCGAAGACTTCTCCGACGGGCCCTTGCTCGACGATGCGCCCCTGCTGCATCACCGCGACCCGATCGCAGACCCGCGCCGCGACGCGCAGATCGTGGGTGATGAATAGCATCGCGAGATCGAGTCGCAGCCTGATCTCGTCGAGCAGCGCCAGCACTTGCGCCTGCACCGAGACGTCGAGGGCGGAGACCGCTTCGTCGGCGATCAAGAGGTCGGGCCCGATCGCCAGTGCGCGTGCAATGCAGATGCGCTGGCGCTGTCCGCCCGAGAACTGGTGCGGATAGCGATCGAGCGCACGCGCGTCGAGCCGGACCAGGGCCAGCAGCTCGGTCGCGGTCTTCAGCGCATCGGCGCGCGTCGCGCCGTAGTTCATCGGCCCCTCGACGATCGCGTCGCCGACGGTGCGGCGCGGATTGAGCGATCGGTAAGGATCCTGGAACACGATCTGGACGCGGCGGCGCCGCGGGCGAAGCGCGTCGCCATCGAGCCGTGCGATGTCCTCTCCGTCGAGGACGATGCGCCCGGCTGACGGCTCGATCAGCCGAGCGATGCAGCGCGCGACCGTAGATTTGCCCGAACCCGACTCTCCGACGATGCCCAGAGTCTCACCGCGCCGGATCTCGAGCGTCACGTCGACGGCGGCGGCGACATCGTCGCGCCGGCGCTTCAGCCATCCGCCTCGCGCGTAGGTCTTGGAAAGCCCCTCGGTCGCCAGGACAGTGGGGCCGATCCGAGTTTCGCGTGACGGCGGCGCGACGCCGGGAACGGCCGCGATCAGCATGCGCGTGTATTCGTGCTGCGGATGCGCGAGCAGCTCGTCGACCGGCGCGAACTCGACCAGCTCGCCTCGCCTCAGCACCGCGACTCGATCGGCGATTTCCGCGACGACGCCGAAATCATGCGTGATGAACAGCACGCCGGTGCCATGCATGCGCTGCATTTCCCGGATCAGCGCGAGGATCTGCGCCTGCGTCGTGACATCCAGCGCAGTCGTCGGCTCGTCGGCGATCAGAAGCTTGGGATTGAGCACCAGCGCCATCGCTATCATGATGCGCTGGCGCTGACCGCCGGATAGTTGATGCGGATACGAGGCTATCATCCGCTCGGCGTCGGGCAGATGGACGTCGCGGATGATCGCCGCCACGCGCGCTCGCCGCTCGGCCGCGTCCATCGGCGTATGCGTCGCAAGGACCTCGTCGATCTGCTCGCCGCAACGCATCACCGGATTGAGCGCCGTCATCGGTTCCTGGAAGATCATCGACATCCGGGTGCAGCGGAGCTCGCGCAACCTCGTTTCGCCGGCGGCAAGCAGATTTTCTCCGTCGAGCAGCATGCTTCCGCCGCTCGGCCGGAGCTCGGGCGGAAGCAATCCCATCACCGACTGCGCGATCACCGTTTTCCCCGAGCCCGATTCGCCGACCAGGCAGACGATCTCGCCGGCTGCGACGTCGAAGCTCACCCCATCGACCGCGTGCGAGCGTTCTGCGCCGGCCGGCAGCGCGACGGACAGACGGTCGACTTCGAGCAGCGCCATGCTTATCCGTGCCGCAGCTTCATGCGCGGATCGAGCGTGTCGCGCAATCCATCGCCGAGCATGTTGACCGCAAGCACGGTCAGCGCGAGAAAGATGCCCGGATAGAGGATGTTGTGTGGAAAGATGCGAAACAACGCCCGGCCCTCGGCCATGATGTTGCCCCAGGTCGGCGTTTCAGGCGGAATCCCGACGCCCAGGAACGACAGGATCGCCTCGACCAGAATCGCCGAGGCGACGATGTACGTGGCCTGCACGATCAGCGGCGGCAGCGTGTTCGGCAGGATGTGGCGGATCACCAGCGGCAGGGTCGGCGTCCCGACCGAGATCGCGGCCTCGACATAGGGCTCCTCGCGCACCGACAGCACGATGGCGCGGACCAGCCGCACGACTCGTGGTATCTCGGGGATGACGATGGCGACGATCACCGCCGCGACTCCCGCCGTCCACAACGACACCAGCGCGATTGCCAGCAGGATGGCCGGAATCGCCATCAGTCCGTCCATCAGCCTCATCACCGGGCCGTCGAGCCAGCGCACGTAACCGGCGAGCAGCCCGATGCTCAGGCCGAGGGCGACGCTGATCGTCGCAACCGCGACGCCGACCAGCATCGACACCCGCGCGCCATAGAGCGTCCGGCTGTAGACGTCGCGGCCCAGGGTGTCGGTGCCCATCCGGTGCACGACCGTCGTTGTGCCGCCATCGTCGTTGCGCACGGTCTCCTCGAAGCCGGGTAATTTGTTCCGCACCGAAGGATTGATCGCGACGGGGTCGACCGTGCCAAGCCATGGCGCGGCGAGACCGAGCAGCAGGATGACGGCGAGAATTGCTGCGCCGATGATGACCGCTGGATTGCGCAGCAGGCGCCGGCCGGCGGCGCCCGCAAGAAGCGGCGGCGCGACGACGGCTACCGTCGCCGAATCGGTGAGCGTATCCATTGAGCGCTAGTAGCGGATGCGAGGATCGAGCAGCGTGTAGGCGACGTCGACCAGCAGATTGATCAGGACATAGGCGAGCGAGAACAGCAGAATGACCGCCTGCACGGTCGGATAGTCGCGGGCCAGAACCGCATCGACCGTCAATCGCCCGAGCCCGGGGATGCTGAACACGCTCTCGGTCACGACGACGCCGCCGATCAACAGCGCAACGCCGATGCCGATCACGGTGACGATGGGCACTGCCGCATTGCGGAGCGCGTGCCGCATCAGCACGACGCGGCTGGACAGGCCCTTCGCCCGCGCCGTCCGGATGTAGTCCTCCCCCAGCACTTCGAGCACGCTGGTGCGCGTAATGCGCGCGATCAGCGCGATATAGATGACCGACAAGGTGACGCTGGGCAGGATCAGTCGCGCGAAAAAGCCGCCTATGCCCTCGGCCAGCGGCTGGTAGCCCTGCACCGGCAGCCAGTTGAGCTTGATGGCAAACAGGTAGATCAGCGCGTAGCCGATGACGAATACCGGCACCGAAAAGCCGAGCACCGAAAAGCCCATGACGACGCGGTCGAGCCATGTACCTCGGCGGTATGCCGCGACGACGCCCAGCGGAACGGCGACAAGCACCGAAATGACGAGCGTGCATGCGGCCAGCGCCAGGGTCGGACCGGCGCGATCGGCGATGATCTCCGCGACCTGTTTCTTGTAGAAGAACGATTCGCCGAAATCGCCGGTCAGCACATGGCCGAGCCAGATGAAGAATTGCGTCACGATAGGCCGATCGAGCCCGAGCTTTTGCCGGATGTCGACGATGTCCTGCGCGGTCGCCGCGTTGCCGGCGATGATCGCCGCCGGATCGCCGGAGGCCAGCCGCAGCATCATGAAGACGAACACCGCGACGACAGTCATCACCGGAATCGTCGCGAGCAGGCGTCGTCCGATGTAGGCGAACATGGGCTAGTCGCCAGCGCGCCGGATGCCGCCCCGTCGTTGCGGGGAGGCGACGCTTACGCGCCGGACTTGGTCATGTTCCAGAACACCGGAACCGGCGCGACGATGATACCGTCGAGGTTCTTGCGCACGGCCGACGGCTGGTACCACTGGCCGAGAAAGACATGCGTTGGAGACTGCGTCCAGCGCACTTGCACCGCTTCCGCGATCGCCTTCTGCTTCACGGGGTCGGTTTCGCGCGCGAACTGGTCGCGCAGGCGCTCCAGCTCGGCGTCGCACGGCCAGCCGAACGGCGCCTTGTCACAACTGGCGTTTAGGAACGCCGTCGACACCGGATTCAGGATGTCGGCGGAAACCCACGACGTGAGCATCGCGTTCCAGCCGCCTTGCGCCGGCGGATCCTTTTTCGCGCGCCGCGCCACGACCGACTGCCAGTCCATCGACTGCATGTCGACCTTGAATCCGCCCTTTTCCAGCAGCGATTTGGCCACCGGCGCGAGGTTGGTCAGCACCTGCAGGTCGGTCGAATGCAACAGCACCACCGGCGTTTCGTCGTAGCCGGCTTCCTTCAGCAGCGCTTTTGACTTGGCGAAGTTGGACTCCAGCAATCCATCCATGCCCTTGGTCGACGCCAGCGGCGCGCCGCAAACGAACATCGCCTTGCACACCTTGTAATACTGCGGGTCGCCGATCGTCGCCTTCAGGAAATCCTCCTGATTGAGCGCATAGAGCGCCGCCTGCCGGATCTTCGGGTTGTCGAACGGTTTGAACGTCGAGTTGAACCGCAGCGCGTACTGGTTGCCCAGCGGATTGACGTCGACGAGCTTGACGTTCTTGTCCGCCTTCATCAGCGGAAGCAGGTCGTGCTGCGGCTGCTCGATGTAGTCGACCTCGCCGGCAAATAGCGCGTTCATCGCAGTCTGCTGGTCGGCGACGACTTTCCATTCGACGCGGTCGACCTTGACCACTTTGCCGCCGGCCAGGCCCGAAGGCGGTTCGGCGCGCGGCTTGTACTTGTCGAACTTGACGAACACCGCCTTGTCGCCGGGCTTCCACTCGTCGCGCTTGAATACGAACGGGCCGCTCCCGGTCGTATCCGAAATCTGCTCGCTCGGACTGGTTTCGGCGACGCGCTTGGGCATCATGAACGGCGTGTTCGACGATGGCTTGCCCAGGCCCGCGAGCACCAGCCCGGTCGGCGAAGACAGAACGATCCGGAACGTCCTGGCGTCGACGACCGGCATGTCCTTGACGAAGGTCATCAACTTCTGCCCCATCGTGTCCTTCGCGCCCCAGCGCTTTATCGAGGCGACGCAGTCCTCGGCGGTCACCGGCTTGCCGTCGTGCCACAACAGGCCGTCGCGCAAGGTCATCGTGTAGGTCAGTTGGTCTGGGCTGACCTCGTAGTGCTCGATCATCTGCGGCTTCACCTGGCCGTCTGCGTCGGTGGCGAACAGCGTGTCGTAGACCATGTAACCGTAGTTGCGCTGGATGTAGGCCGTCGTCCAGATCGGATCGAGGATCTTCAGGTCCGAATGCATGACGGCGCGCACCGTGCCCTGGGCCGCGGCGTTCGGGGTTCCCGACAACGCGGCGAATCCGGCAACCGCCGCGAGCGCCATCGTCTTGAGCCAGCGGGAAATGGGCATCGAGTTCTCCTGTCTGCGAAGCTGTCGCCGCCGCGAGGCGCCGAACGTGCACGATAGCCGAAGCGTGGCCGGCATGGCAATGGCCGCCTTGGCGTGACGAGGGCAGACAGCGTGCGCGCCGCAACGCGCCACCGCATCGCATACGTCGAGGCGCTTGTTCACCATTGGGGATCGACCGGCGTTAGCACGCCGGCGCGCGCCTCGATCGCGGCCGCCGCGTCGAGGCACCAGTCTTCGCGAAAGCGCGGCGCTATCAGCTGCACGGCGGTCGGCAAGCCGTCCGCAATGCCGGTCGGCACGACCGCCGCCGGAAATCCGAGCACCGGTATCGCCATCAAGGTAGCGCACTCGCGCCAAACCGCCGCGGTGCGCGCCGCGCTTTCGACGTCGAACCCCTGCTCGTACACCGGCACCGACGAAACCGGCGCCAGCACCAGCGGCACGCGATCGAGGAAGGCCGTCCACTCCCGCACCAGGCGCGCGCGCTCGGCCAGCGCGTTCATGTACGGCAGCGCGTCACGCGACGGCAGGTTCTCCAGCATAAAACGCACCGCCGTCCGGATGCCCTGGTCCCCTTCCTTTTCGATCGGCGGCAGCATGTACTCGCGAAACTCAGGCAATTGCATCTCGAACCACAACTCCTGGGCACGAGTGAAGCCCGGCGTGCGCTGGTCTACGATTTCGTAACCGGCATCGGCAAGCCAGCGCGCTGCGTTTGCGATCGCAGCGGAAACATGCGGATGAAGCTTCGATCCGGCGAGGTCGTCGGCAGCGGTCACGACGGCGACACGCATCGGCTGCGGCAGCGCCGGTCCGGCCAGAGGCGCCGGCACCCACCAGGGATCGCGCGGATCGCGCGCGGCCATCGCGGCAAGTCCGACGCGCAAGTCGGCGACCGTCCTCGCCAGCGGTCCCTGCACCGACATCAGCTGCGACGACAGCGAGCGCTCCGCCGCCTGCGTCGGGTTGTACGACGGAACGCGACCGAACGAAGGCCGGATGCCGGCGATGCCGCAGGCGTAGGCGGGAAAGCGGATCGAGCCGGCGATGTCGGTGCCGTGCGCCAGCGGCGTGATGCCGGCGGCAACCGAGGACGCGGCGCCGCCCGACGAGCCGCCCGGCGTGTGCGTCTTCGACCACGGATTGTAGGTGCGGCCCCGCAAGTCGTTGACGGTGTCGATGCGAAAGCTGAAGGCCGGCGTATTGGTCCTTCCGATGATGATCGCGCCCGCGCTCTTGAGATTGGCGACCGCCGGGCAGTCGGCTGGCGCGATCACGTCGCGAAAGGCAACGACGCCGTTGGTCGTTGCGCATCCTTCCTGGTCGACGTTTTCCTTGATCGTCACCGGAACGCCGTGCAGCGGTCCGAGCGGCTTGTCCGACGCAGCGACTGCGCGATCGGCGCGGTCCGCCGCGGCGCGGGCCGCATCGGACAGATCGACGGTGACCGCATTGAGCTTGCCGTTGACCGACGACATGCGCGACAGCGACGCGTCGACAGCTTCGCGCGCCGAAATCTCGCGGCTGCGGATGGCCGCCGCGACGCGTGTCGCGCTCCAGCGCCAGATGGCCTCAGTCATCGACATCTCCTAAAGCGGCGCCGGGGCGGTTTGCGCGCACTGGCGAATCCGGCTAATCTCGCCCGGCAGCGGGCGGCGCTGCCCGGGAGGAACGGTGAGCGTCATCGCGGTAGGCGGTTTCCAGCACGAGACCAACACATTTGCGCCGTCGAAGGCGGACTATGCCGCATTCGAGCAAGGCGGCGGCTGGCCGCCGCTGACCTATGGTGCGGATATTGCGCCGCGCGTTGCCGATGCCAATATCCCCGCCGCCGGCGCGATCGCCGCGCTGCACGCCCTCGGCCACAAAACGATCGGACTCGTGTGGGGCGCCGCTTCGCCATCGGCGCAAGTGACGCGCGACGCCTACGAGCGCATCGTCGGCGACATGCTAGCACGCCTCGCTGCAGCGGGGCCGGTCGACGGCGTGTACCTCGATCTGCACGGCGCGATGGTCGCCGAGCACCTCGACGACGGCGAAGGCGAGTTGCTCTCGCGAGTGCGCGACCTTGTAGGACAGCGCACACCGATCGTCGCCAGCCTCGACCTGCACGCCAATGTCACGCGCGCGATGATCGAGAATTGCGAAGGCCTCGTCGCTTACCGCACTTATCCGCACGTCGACATGGCCGCGACCGGAGAGCGCGCAGCGCGGCTGCTCGACCGGACGTTGCGCCTGGGCGAGCCGGCCGCCAGCTCGTTTCACCCGCTGGATTTCCTGACCGGGCTGCCTTCGCAATGCACGCTGATCGAGCCGGCCCGAAGCCTGTATGCATTGCTCGATCGCCTCGAGCGCGAGCACGATGCCGTGCTGTCGTTTGCACCGGGTTTCCCGATGGCCGATTTCCCGGAATGCGGCATGACCGTGTTCGGCTACGGAAATGACGCCGGCCGCGTCAAGACCGCTGCAACGGCATTGGCCCACTCGGTCACCGACGCCGAGGGCGATTTTTCGATGCAGTTGTTCGAGCCCGACGCTGCGGTCGTTCGGGCGATGCAGCGAGGCGAGCCGGGCGCCCCGGTGGTGCTGGCCGATACGCAGGACAATCCGGGCGCCGGCGGCAACGGCGATACGACCGGCTTGCTTGCCGCCCTGCTTGCGCGCCGCGCGCCGGGCGCGGTGCTCGGGCTGCTGATCGACTCGGCCTCGGCCGCGCAGGCCCATGCCGTCGGCGTCGGCCGCAAGGCGGCGTTCACGCTCGGCGAGATTTCCGGCGTGCCGGGCCACAAGCCGCTCGGCGGCGAATTCTCGGTGCGGGCGCTGGGCGATGGCCGATTTACCTGTACCGGGCCGATGTTCCAGGGCTTCCGCATGGACCTGGGGCCGATGGCGCTGCTGGAAAAGGACGGCGTGCGGGTCGCGCTGGCTTCGCGCAAATGCCAGGCCGCGGACCAGGAGATGTTCCGCCATCTCGGCGTCGAGCCCAAACGAGAGCGCATTCTGGCGCTGAAAAGCTCGGTCCACTTTCGCGCCGACTTCGAGCCGATCGCACGGGAAGTGCTGGTCGTCGCGGCGCCCGGCCCCGCCAAGGCAGATCCCTCAATGTTCTCCTGGAAGCGGCTGCGCCCCGGTCTGCGGCTGAAGCCGCTCGGACCTGCGTTCCAGCCGGCTTGACACTCGCTGCCAGTCTCGCATGCCGCGCCGCTTTGTCATCGCGCTGATCAAGCACGAAACCAACACGTTCTCGCCGTTGCCGACGCCGCTTGCGGCATTCGGCCACGGCAACGGGCCCGCGTTCGGCGCGGCGGCTCGCGCGCGCTTCGCCGGCACCAATACCCCGATGGGCGCGTATCTCGATCTGGCCGCGCGCGAGGGCGCCGAGATCGTGACGCCGGTCGCGGCCGAAGCCTGGCCGTCGAACAAGACCTCGCGTGCGACGTTCGAGGCGCTGGTGCGCCCGCTCGAGGAAGCGGTGCGCGCCGGCTGCGACGCGGCCTTGCTCGATCTTCATGGCGCGATGGTGATCGAGAACTGCGACGACGCCGAAGGCGAGATCGTGCGACGCCTGCGGGCGATCGCACCGCAACTGCCGATCGCGGTGACACTCGACTACCACACGAATCTTTCGGCCGAGCTCGTCGCTAATGCGACGGTGATTACCGGCTACAAGACTTATCCGCATGTCGACATGTACCAGGTCGGCAAGCTGGCCGGAGAAATCCTGCTGCGCGCGTTGGCCGGCGAGATCGAGCCGGTGATGGCATGGGGCTGGCTGCCGCTTCTGGCCTCGATCATGCGGCACGCACCGGAAGACGGGCCGTCGGGCGACATCCTGCGCTACGCACGCGCGATGGAGGCAAGCGGCAAGGTGCTGGCGGCGAGCCTGTTGCCGTCGTTTCCGCACGCCGACACCCCATACACCGGCGTGTCGGCGATCGTCGTCGCCGATGGGCGTCGCGGCGGCGACACCGCCGCGCGCGAGGTTTGCGACCGGATGCTGGCGATCGCCTGGGAGCGGCGCGCCGAGTACGCATTCACCGCACCGCCGCTGGCCGAATCGGTCGCCGCGGCGCGCCGGCTGGGCGAAGCGGCACCCGGCGGACCGGTGTTGCTGATCGATCACTGCGACAACTGCGGCTCGGGCGGCGCGCAGGATGTGATGGCGGTCGTCGCCGAGATTCTGCGGCAGAGGCTGGACGACGTCGCAGTCGCGCCGATTCGCGATCCCGCGGCGGTCGCGCAGATGATCGCCGCCGGCAGCGGCAACCCGGTCCGGCTGTCACTCGGCGGACATACCGACATGCCCGCGATCGGCCGCCGCGGCGAGCCGCTCGAGGTGTCCGGCAAGGTCGGCGCGATCACCGACGGCGAATTCACGATCACCGGCCCGATGTACACCGGCATACGCACGTTTCTCGGACGCACCGCGGTGCTCGAAATCGACAACGCCGGGGCGAAAATGGATATCGTTGTCACCGAGCGCGCACACGAGCCGATGGATGTGGGCGTATTCACCCATTGCGGCATCGACCCCTCGCGCCGGCGCTACATCATGCTCAAGTCGCGTATTCACTATCGCGCCGGGTTCAAGCCGATCGCCGCGCATATCGTCGAATGCGCCGGCGCCGGGGTCACCAACGCCGACCTGTCGGTGTATCGTTACCGCAAACTCACGCGGCCGATCTTTCCGCTCGACCCGATCTGACGACCGAACAGGACAAAAAGACCGCGATGAGCCCTGCCCGCAAGCCCGATTACGATCTGTTGATCGACATCGGCAACACGTTTCTCAAATGGGGCCTGTTCCGTGCCGATGCCGTCGGCGAAGCGCGGGAGAACCGGGTCGAATCCGGCCACGTGCTGCTGGAGGAAATCGCCGGGCTCGCCGCGCAGTTCGCCAAATTCCCCACGCCGGCGCAGATCGTCATCTCCAATGTCGCCGGCACACGCGTGCGCTCCACGACGATCCGAGTCCTGGAGACCTGGCCCGACGCGCCGTCGCCGCACTGGCTGATTCCGCAGGATGAGCAGTGCGGCGTCGTCAACCGCTACCGCAATCCGGCGCAGCTCGGCAGCGATCGCTGGGCCGCGCTGATCGGCGCGCGGCAGCTGGTCGGCGCCAAGCCGGCGCTGGTGGTCGTCTGCGGGACCGCGACGACGATCGATCATCTGACCGCCGCGGGCGAATTCAACGGCGGGGTCATTTTGCCGGGCGTCGGGCTGATGTTGCGCGCCCTTCACCAGCACACCGCCGCTCTGCCGGACGCCGATGGCGAATATGTCGAAAATCCGCTGCAGACGGTCGACGCGATCACCAGCGGTTGCCAGCACGCGCAGGCCGGGGCGATCGAGCGGGTCTATCGCATGCACGAGGCAAAGACGCCGGGGCTGGTGTGCCTGATCTCGGGCGGTGCGGCGCGCGCGCTGGCGCCGCGACTCATCATCCCGTTCGAGCTGCATGACAACCTGGTGCTCGAGGGGCTTTACTGCATCAGCCGAACGCTCGCCGCGGCCTGATCCCCGACCAATTATCGCGGCTTGGCTCCGGATGCGGAGCCGGTGAACGCCCGACAGTGCACCGCGGTCGTATTGGCAGGATAATCGACGTCCTGTCACCGGAGCCAAAATCATGAGCGAGCAACGAGAAGTCGTCATCTTGAGCGGCGTGCGCACCGCGATCGGCGATTACGGCGGAAGCCTGAAGGATCTGCCGCCGACCGAACTGGCCGCCAAAGTGGTCAAGGAAGCGCTGAGCCGGGCGAAGGTCGATCCCAAGGACGTCGGCCAGTGCGTCTTCGGCAACGTGATCCACACCGAGGCGAGGGACATGTACCTGTCCCGCGTCGCCTGCGTCAACGGCGGCTTGCCCCACGACACCGGTGCGCTGACCTTGAACCGTCTTTGCGGCAGCGGACTGCAGGCGATCGTCAGCGCGTCGCAATACATCCTGCTGGGCGATACCGAGGCAGCGGTCGCGGGCGGGGCCGAGAGCATGAGCCGTGCGGCTTACGCCAACGTCACGCAGCGGTGGGGAGCGCGCATGGGGGACGCCAAGGACATCGACATGATGGTCGGCGCGCTGACCGACCCGTTCGACACGATCCACATGGGCGTCACCGCGGAAAACGTCGCGACCCGGTGCGGCATCACGCGCGAGCAGCAGGATACTTTTGCCGTCGAGAGCCACAAGCGAGCCGCGGCGGCGATCGCGGCCGGGCATTTCAAGAGCCAGGTCCTGCCGATCGAGCTCAAAAGCAAAAAAGGTCCGACGGTGTTCGACACCGACGAGCACGTGCGCGGCGAGTCGACCGCCGAAGGCATGGCCAAGCTCCGCGCCGTCTTTGCCAAGGAAAACGGCACCGTGACGGCGGGCAACGCGTCCGGAATCAACGACGCGGCAGCTGCGGTGGTGCTGATGGAAAAATCGGCGGCGGCGAAAAAGGGCTTGAAACCGATGGCGCGACTGGTGGCCTACGGCCACGCCGGGGTCGACCCGAAAGTGATGGGACTCGGGCCGGTCAGCGCCGTCAAGCGGGCGCTGGCGAAGGCGGGATTGAAGCTCGAGCAGATGGATGTGATCGAATCGAACGAAGCGTTCGCCGCGCAGGCACTGGGCGTAAGCAAGGAGCTCGGCATGAACGCCGCCAAGGTCAATCCGAACGGCGGCGCGATCGCGCTCGGGCATCCGATCGGCGCGACCGGTTGCATCCTGACGATCAAGGCGATGTACGAATTGCAGCGCACCGGCGGGCGCTACGCGCTGATCACGATGTGCATCGGCGGCGGCCAGGGCATCGCCGCCGTCATCGAGCGCGTCTAGTCAGGCTTCCTCGAAGCCGATTTCCTTCAGGAAGGTATTGCGCTCCTGGTCGCCCAGATGCCCGGCGACCAGGCGCACGAATTCCTGCCGGCTGGTGGCCTTCTGCGCCGCGCGGCTGGCGACGACTTTGGCGATCGGTCCCAGGTAGACCGCGAGCTGGTTGCTGGTCTGGTCGACGAAGCTCTGCTCGAGCGCCGCTTGCCTCAGCATCGATCGCGTGTTGGTGCCGGTGGCGATGTGGCCCGGCGAGGTCGCATCCGGCGCCGCCGCCAGGCGCATACCGGCGCTGAATTTCTCGCGCGTGGCCGGATCGCTGATGTTTTCGGCGAGCAAGCCGTAAAGCTTTCCCAGGTCGGCCGTTTGCGTGGCCGCCTTGCGCGTCATCACCTTGGCCATCGGACCGACATAGTGCGCGAGCTGTCGCTCGACGGTGCGCAGGACCGTGTCTTCCCAGACCGGCGGTGCGGCGATCGACGGTCGCATCGCAGAGATCGCCGTGTTGACCTGCGTTGCCGCCGTCTCGTCGGGGTTTTGTTGTGCCGGCGCGTTCAGCGCTTCACGCAGCGCGCGGCTGAACGCGCGCGCGTTCTGAAAACGCGCATCCGGGCTTTTTTCCAGTGCCACCGCCAGGACGGCGTCGATCGTCGGAGACAGGTTGAGCCGCGACAGCGCCGACGGCGGCCGCGGGCTTTCGTGGCAGATCTTGTAGGCAATCGTCTCGGTCGCGCCGGCGAACGGTTTCTCGCCGGCGAGCAGCTCATAGAGGACGACCGCAGCGCTGAACAGGTCGGAGCGACGGTCGACCGCCTGGCCCTGGCATTGCTCGGGCGACATGTACGACGGCGTTCCCATCACCATGCCGAGCGTGGTGAGGTTCGACGTGTCGATGCGCGCGATGCCGAAATCGGCGACCTTCAACGTGCCGTCGGCGGTGAGGATCAGGTTCGCCGGCTTGATGTCGCGGTGGATCACGCCGCGCTCGTGCGCGAAGTCGAGCGCCCGCAACAGTTGCGTCATGATCGACGCCACGTGCGGCAGGTCGAAGCTCGCCTTGCGCGCCAGGTACTCGCGCAGGCCGGTGCCTTCGACGTACTCCATGACGATGAAGGCATTGGCGTCGTCCTCGCCGTATTCGTAGACGCTGACGATGTTCGGATGCAGCAACCGGCCGGCCGCCTTGGCCTCGTTCTTGAATCGCGCCATCGACTGGTCGATCAGGTCCTGGTCGACGCGGTCCTTGCGCACCGTCTTGATCGCGACCACGCGCTCGATGCCGGGATCGAACGCCTTGTAGACGACGCCCATCGCGCCCTTGCCGAGCACGCTCTCGATCGTGTACTTGCCGATACGGGTAGGTTCAGTCACCTTCAGCTCGATTCGTGTTCCGCCGGCATGCGCTAGCCGTGCGCATCCAGCATCTTGATCGCCTGCACCATACTGGTCTTCATCCGTCCAAGCGCTTCGGTCAGCACGCCGATCTCGTCCTTGCTCCTCGTCTGGAACTCACCCGCGTCGAGGTTGCCGAGGCTCACCTCGTCCGCGAGCTTGGACAGTCGCTTGACGCGACGGATGACGAACAAGTAGAGCATAACGTTTAGCATGCCTATCGTAAACGCGAATACGACGAGCAATGAGAGCAGAAAAATCCTGAAAGTATAATTCGCACGCTGCACCGGCACCGACGTCGGCACCGAAACGATGTTTGCGCCGACGATCTCGTTGACCTTCCAGCCGAAGCCGTTGGCCGATCCGTAGGTCTCGACCATCGTCCGCGGCGCCGCGTCGGGCGTGCTGTGGCAGGTCAGACACGCGGGATCCTTGATCTGGATCGGCCGGGCAAGGTAGAGCGAACGACCGGTCTGCGACGCCCGCTCGCCGATCACCTCGGTCTTGGCCGCCGACTGCCGGAACTGGTTGACGATGTCGATTTCCCAGTCGGTCGCGTGATTGCGCGGATTGGTCGGGTTCAGGGTCGCCGCCTTGAACGTGTAGTCCGGATAGTTCTTGCGCAGCTCGTTGAACTGCTCGGTCGCGGCGAACGCCGGCACCGATTGCGGGATGAACTTGTACTTGAGCTGCGTTTCGAGCAAGGGTCTGACCTGGGCGTTCGTGTAATCGCCGGATGCATTGGCCGACTCCATCATCACGCGCGCGTTCTGCAACACTTCGTCGCGAGCGTTGGCGTGCAGCACCGTGTACGAGACGACCGCTGCCAGGATGAACGCGACCGCCGCGACCGCCAGTATGGCGAGATTGAATTTCCAGATCAGCTTCAAGTGTGTCCGCCTGTTCGGTTTATTTTTCCCACGGCCAGCGGAATTTCCGCTCCGGCTCCACCTTGGCGGCCGGGGCCGGCGGCGGCGTTTCCACCTTGGGCGGCGGCGCCGCGGCGCTCCATTCCGGCGGCGCCTTGCCGCTGGTCGCCATCGCGTCGCGGAAAGCCGGGTCGTCGAGCCTCGCCTGGAAGCGCTTGAGGAAGCTGGCGCGGTACGGGCCGTTCAGCCACGGCTGCGCCTCGGCGAACGTCGACTCGTGATCCGCAACCGGCTCGACGCGCGCCGAGAAGCGGTCGGCGCGTACCGGCAACGGATCCATGAAGTCGCGCGGCAGCGCGCCGACGAACGCTGCCGGCGGGCGCCGCTCTGCGGTCAACGGCTTGCCTGCGGAGCGGCTTGCGAACCCGCCGGCCTTGATCTCGCCGCCGGTGAGCTCGAGCTTGCCGACGTCCGACAGCTTGGCGGTCCCGGTCTCGACAAAGGCTTCGAATCCGTCGCCGGCATGAATGACTGCGGCGGCATCCGAGGCCGCGATCGTGCCCAGAGCGGTGCGTACGCGAAGGCGCGGTGCCGGCGGCTTGGTGTCGAATTTCAGCCAGCCGCGGGTGAGCTGGAATTCCGCCGACCCGGCCTGCTTGGCGTCGCGCGCCGAGGCGGCGATGATGTAAAGCGCGCCTGGGCCGATGACGCTGACGGCGCCGGTGTCGGTGAATTCGAGCTGCAACTGCCCCGATGCCGGCAGGTCGATGACGTCACCGTCGCGCAGCCGCACCCCTTCCTTCAGGTTGAACCAGGTCGTGCCGCGCAGCAGCTTGGGCTGGCCGAACAGCAGCGTGACCGTGGCGGTCTCCGCGCCGAAACAGGGGACGGCGATCAGGAATAAAAAACCGGCAAGCCAGGTCAAAGATCGTTTCATTACGGGGTCCGTCAGGCCGATGGGCGAAGCGGTGGCGACGTACGGGGCATACTAGGCCGGCACCCCCGTCAAGTCAACGTGAATACTCGGCAAGCCAAGGCTGGCGGGGGTCGCAGCCGATGTCATGCCTTATACTTGCGACGATCCGACGTGCAATCGCCGCATGACGACCTCCACGCGCAACCTCGCCGTCCTGTTCGCCGACGTTTCCGGCAGCACCAAGCTGTACGAAATGCTCGGCAACGCCGACGCACAGCAGGCGATCGACCGCTGTCTTGCGATCGTCAAGCGCGTGTGCAGCGACACCGGAGGCAACGTCGTCAAGACGATAGGCGATGAAGTCCTCGCCACGTTCCCGACCTCCGACGCGGCGGCGCAGGCCGCGATCGAGATCCAGATGCGCGTCGCCTCGCAGCGAACCAGCCGCGGCACGGGACTGTCTATGCATATCGGCTTTCACGCCGGTCCGACGATCGAGGACGCCGGCGACGTCTTCGGCGACGCGGTCAACGTCGCCGCACGCATGACATCGTTCGCCGCCGGCGGCCAGATCTTCACGACCGCGCAAACCGTCGCCGAGCTCTCGCCGGTCCTGCGCGGCCGCACGCGCGACCACGCCGCGCAGACGGTCAAAGGCAAGGAGCACGACATCGGCCTGTTCGAGCTCCTGTGGCAGGACTCCGAAGACGAGCTCACCGCGATGTCGCCGCGCGCCGCGCTGGCGCCGGCGATGGTCAAGCTGGTGCACGGTCTGCGCAAGATCGAGCTGGGCGAGGCGCATTCGGTGCTGACGCTGGGTCGCGATCTGCAGAGCGACGTCGTCATCGCCGACCGCAAGGCATCGCGCATGCACGCGCGCATCGAACGCCGCCGCGATAAATTCGTATTCATCGACCACAGCTCGAACGGCAGCTGGATAAGCATCGAAGGCGAACCCGAGATCATGATCCGCCGCGAGGAGCTGATGCTGCGCGGCCGCGGGCGGATCAGCTTCGGGCATGCCCACGCCGACGACCCCTCCGAGTTTCTCGGTTTTTCCTGTCTCGATTGACCTGCTTCGCATCGCCGCGGCCGCGCGCGCGTAGGCTGCCGTGACCTGGTCGATCGTCGCGCGCGATGCGGATGGGGCGTTCGGCGTTGCCGTAGCGAGCCGCTTTTTCGCGGTCGGCGCCCTTTGTCCGCACGCGCGCAGCGGCATCGGCGCGCTGTCGACGCAGGCGCTGGTCAATCCCGGCTACGGTCCGTCCGGACTCGACCTGCTCGGGCGGGGCGTTGCCGCGACCGATACTGTCGCACGGCTGGTGGCGGGCGACGAAGGCCGCGAGCATCGCCAGCTCCACCTGATCGATCGGCGCGGTCGCTGCGCCGCCCATACCGGCTCGCAGTGCATCGACTGGTGCGGCGATCGCGCGCATGACGGGTTCTCGGTCGCCGGCAATATGCTCGCGGGCCCGGCCGTGCTCGACGAGACCGCGCGCGCCTACCAGGCACACGCCGGCGCGCCGTTCGCCGAGCGATTGCTGGCCGCGATGGCGGCGGGCGAGGCGGCAGGCGGCGACAAGCGCGGCAAGCAGGCAGCAGCGCTGTTGATCCACACAACCGAGACCTATGCGTTTCTCGACCTCCGCGTCGACGATCACCCGGATCCGATCGCCGAATTGAAACGCCTGTATCAGGTGAGCCTCGAGCGCTATCAGCCGTTCCTCGCCTGCCTGCCGAGCGCGGCACGCCCTGCCGGCATCACCGATCGCGCGGCGATCGAAGCCGAAGTCGAGCGTTTCCAGGCAGAGCGCCGGCAGCGATGACGGCGCTGCTCGAAGTGCGGGATTTGCGCACGCTGTTCGCCGTCGAAGCCGGCGGCGAATTCGCGGCGGTCGACGGCGTCGGCTTCTCGCTGGACGCCGGACGCACACTGGGCATCGTCGGCGAATCCGGTTGCGGCAAAAGCGTCACCGCCCTGTCGATCATGGGCCTGGTCGCGCAACCGCCCGGACGGATCGGCGGCGGCAGCATCCTGTTCGACGGCGTCGACCTCCTCCGGCTGCCACCTTCGGCGATGCGCGAGTTGCGGGGGGACAGGATCTCGATGATCTTCCAGGAACCGATGACCTCGCTCAATCCGGCGTTCACCATCGGCGATCAGATCGTCGAGGGCATCATCCGCCATCGCCCGGCCAGCGAGGCGACTGCCCGGGCGCTGGCGCTGGAGATGCTGCGCCGCGTGCATATCGCGTCCCCCGAACAGCGCTTCGACGACTACCCGCACCGGCTCTCCGGCGGCATGCGCCAGCGCGTGATGATCGCGATGGCACTCGCCTGCAAGCCGGCGCTCCTGATCGCGGACGAGCCAACGACGGCGCTCGACGTGACCGTCCAGGCGCAGATCCTCGACCTGATGCGCCAGCTCCGCCGGGAAACCGGCACGGCGATCATCCTGATCACGCACGATCTGGGCGTGGTCGCCGAACTCGCCGACGACGTCGTCGTCATGTACGCCGGACGCATCGTTGAAAGTGCGAGCGTCGCGGCCTTGTTCGCCGAGCCGCAGCATCCGTATACGGTCGGACTGCTGGGCTCGATCCCGCGGCTGGATCTCGAGCAGACCCGGCTGGCGGCCATCGAGGGACAGGTGCCGAATCCGATGGCGCCGGTCGACGGCTGCCGCTTCCATCCGCGCTGCCCGTTTGCGTTCGAGCGGTGCCGTCGCGAGGATCCGCCGCTGCTGGATATGGGCGGTGGTCACCGGTCGGCGTGCTGGCGCGCACCGCTCGACCCCGATGCTCTGGTGCCGCCGGCATGACCGCGGTCCCTGCCCTGGATACGCCGCTGTTGCAGGTCGCCGGGCTGGTCAAGCATTTCCCGCTGCGCAAAGGTTTCTTCCGCCGCGATGCGCGGGTTGTGCGCGCCGTCGACGGAATCGATTTCGATCTTGCGGCCGGCGAGACGCTGGCACTGGTCGGCGAATCCGGCTGCGGCAAGTCGACGACCGGACGGCTTTTGCTGCGCCTTATCGAGCCGACGGCCGGCAGCGTGCGCTTCGACGGTCAAGAGCTCTTCGCACTCGACGCCGAGGCGATGCGCGCACAACGGCGCGCGCTGCAGATCATCTTCCAGGACCCGTACGCGTCGCTGAATCCGCGCATGACCGTCGCCCAGACCGTCGGCGAGCCGCTGGCGCTGTATGGCCTCGCGTCCGGCCGGCGCACCGATCGAGTCGCCGAGTTGCTCGGCCTGGTCGGCCTGGCGCCGCAGCACGCCGAACGCTATCCACATGAATTTTCCGGCGGACAGCGGCAGCGGATCGGCATCGCACGGGCGCTGGCCGTCGAGCCGCGGCTGATCGTCTGCGACGAACCGGTGTCGGCGCTCGACGTATCGATTCAGGCACAGGTGATCAACCTGCTGATGGACCTGCAGCAGCGGCTCGGGCTCGCCTATGTGTTCATCGCGCACGATCTCGCGGTGGTCAAGCACATTGCCGCGCGCGTGGCGGTCATGTATCTGGGCCGCATCGTCGAGTACGCGTCCGCGCGCGAGTTGTTCGCGCGGCCCCGCCATCCGTACACGCAGGCGCTGCTTTCGGCGATCCCGGTGCCCGCCCCCGGTGCACGGGCGCAACGGATGATATTGGAGGGCGACGTGCCCAGTCCGGTCGACCCCCCGTCGGGCTGCCGCTTTCGCACCCGCTGCCCCTACGCGCAAGCGCTCTGCGCAGCCGAAACGCCGCCGCTCGCCGCGGAAGGCGGGCATGCGGTCGCCTGCCATTTCTGGCGCGACATCGCCCCGCCCGCCACCTCGATCGTCGCCGGCCACCCGCTGGCGGCAGAGGTGCGGCTGACGAGGCTGCAACAGGCCTTCCGCGGCGCTTGAGCATTGGTCGAAGCGAGCGTATTAGCGCTAAGATCGGGCGCAGGGCCGATCGGCAAATCTTTGGCAACAGCGACAGGAGCAAACGATGAATGTGAAATCATGGACCGCGCGGGTGGGCCTCGCGCTGCTGGCTGCCTTCGCAGCGACCGGCGCCGCGGCGCAAACCCTGCGCTTCGGCCTCGCCGAAGATCCCGACGTCCTCGATCCGACGCTGGCCCGCACCTTTGTCGGCCGGATCGTGTTCGCGTCGCTGTGCGACAAGCTGGTCGACATCGACGAAAAACTCAATATCGTGCCGCAACTCGCAACCTCCTACGAATGGTCGGCGGATCACAAGGCACTGACCATGAAGCTGCGGAGCGGCGTGACTTTCCACGACGGCGAGAAATTCGACGCGGCGGCCGTCAAATACAACATCGAACGCCACAAAACGATGGCTGGCTCGAACCGGCGCGGCGAGCTCGCGCCGGTGGTGAGCGTCGATGTCATCGACGCATCGACCGTGCGATTGAACTTGTCGGCGCCTTTCGCGCCCCTGCTCGCCGCGCTGGCGGATCGCGCCGGCATGATGGTCTCGCCGAAGGCGGCGCAGGCCGAGGGCGACAAGTTCGGCGCCAAGCCGGTCTGCTCGGGGCCGTTCCGCTTCGTCGAGCGCGTCGCGCAGGACCGCATCGTCGTCGAGCGCTATCCGAACTACTGGAACAAGGGCGAGATCCACTTCGACCGCATCGTCTATACGCCGATCCCGGATGCGACGGTGCGGCTGGCCAACCTGCGCTCGGGTCAACTCGACTTCATCGAGCGGATGCAGGCTTCCGACGTGCCGCAGATCAAGACCGATAGCCGCTTCAAGGTCGAGAAGATTACCGAAATCGGCTACCAGGGCCTCACGATCAACACGGGCAAGAGCGATCTGGCGCAGAAGAATCCGCTGGGCCGCGACGCGAAGGTGCGCGAAGCCTTGGAGCTCGCGCTGGACCGCGACGGCATCGTCCAGGTCGGGATGGACGGCGAAGCCGACATCGGGAATCAGTGGGTCGCCCCGGGCAACGCCAACTACGCGAAAAATGTCCCGATTCCGAAACGGGATGTCGCGCGCGCCAAGGAGCTGCTGCGCGAGGCGGGAGTGACGAATCCGAGCTTCACGCTGGTGATGCCGACGACCTCGGACGCGCAGAAGATCGCGCAGGTCGTGCAGGCGATGGCCAAGGAGGCGGGATTCGATGTCAAGCTGCAGGCGACCGAGTTCGCAACCTCGCTCGACATGGCCGACAAGGGGCAGTTCGAGGCCTACATCCTGGCATGGAGCGGCCGCGCCGATCCCGACGGCAATCTGTTCAGCTTCTACGGCTGCAAGCAGCCGCTCAATTATTCCGGTTATTGCAAGCCCGAGGTCGATGAGATGCTGAATCGCTCGCGTACGACGCTCGATTCAGCCGAGCGGAAGAAGGTGTTCGAACAGATCGCCGCGGTCGTGCTCAAGGATCGGCCGATCATCTACCTGTTCCATCGCCATTGGCTGTGGGCGCACACCGCCAAGCTCTCCGGGCTGCGCACGATTCCCGACGGTCTGGTACGGGTTCAGGGACTGCGGATGAACTAGGCGCCGGAGTGGTCAACTACCTCGTCCAGCGCCTGGCGACGCTGGTTCCCACACTGTTTTTCGTTTCGATCCTGATCTTCGGCCTGCAGCAGCTGCTGCCTGGCGACCCGGCGCTGATCCTCGCCGGGGAGGACCAGGATCCGAGTGTGATCGCGCATCTGCACGAGAAGCTCCACCTCGATAAGCCGCTGCCGATCCGCTACCTGTATTGGGCAGGCGGCGTGCTCAAAGGCGATCTGGGCGAATCGGTGCGCATCCAGAAGCCGGTGCGCGAGCTGATCTTCGAAAAGCTTCCGGTAACGCTCGAGCTCGCGGCGCTGGCAATCGCCATCGCGCTTTCGATCGGGATCACCGCAGGCATCGTCGCTGCCGTCGCCCGGGACACCGTCTGGGATTACGCCGCCAATATTTTCGCGCTATGGGGACTGTCGACGCCCAATTTCTGGCTGGGCATCATGCTGATCCTTTTCTTCTCGGTCACGCTGGGCTGGCTGCCCGCATCGGGTTACGTCAGCCCGTTCGAGGACCTGAAGGCCAACCTGGCGTCGATGATCATGCCCGCTTTCGTCCTGGGCAACGCGATCGCGGCGGTGCTGATGCGCCACACGCGAAGCGCAATGCTGCAGGTGCTCAATTCCGATTACGTGCGGACGGCGCGCGCCAAGGGGCTCGACGAGCGCGTCGTCGTGCTCAAGCACGCGCTGCGCAATGCGCTGATTCCGGTCATCACGCTGGGCGCGCTGGAATTCGGCACGCTGCTTTCCGGCGCAGTCCTCACCGAGCAGGTGTTCACGATACCCGGCTTCGGCAAGCTGATCGTCGATGCGGTATTCAATCGCGATTACGCGGTCGTACAGGGCGTCGTGCTGTTCACCGCCAGCGCGTACATCCTGCTGAATCTGCTGGCCGATCTCGCGTATTTCGCGGTCAATCCGCGCCTGCGGGGCTAAAAAGCGATGGCTACGATCGCCGCCGACCTTCCCATCTACCGCGAGCTGACGCCGGGCCAGCGCGTGCTGCGACGCTTCATGCGCCGCCGCGGTGCGCTGGTCGGGTTGGCCGTCGTCGTGTTTTTCATCCTGCTCGCGCTGTTCGCGCCATGGATCGCGCCGCATGATCCGCTGCAAGCGAGCTGGAGCGCGGTGCGCAAGGCGCCGAGCGCGATGTACGTTTTTGGCACCGACGAGATCGGTCGCGACGTCGCATCGCGCGTCATCTGGGGCGCGCGCGCGTCGCTGCTGGCCGGGCTCGTGTCCGTGAGCATCGCGCTTTCGCTCGGCGTGCCTGTGGGGTTGCTCGCCGGTTACGCCGGCGGATGGGGCGACGGACTGATCTCGCGCATCACCGACGCGATGCTCGCCTGTCCGTTCCTGATCCTCGCGATTGCACTGGCAGCGTTTCTCGGGCCCAGCCTGACCAACGCGATGATCGCGATCGGCATTTCGGCGACGCCGGTGTTCATCCGGCTGACGCGGGCGCAGGTGCTTTCAGTCAAAGTCGAGGACTACGTCGAGGCGGCTCGCGCGGTCGGCAACTCGCATCTGCGCATCGCGCTGCGGCACATCCTGCCCAATGTCGTTGCGCCGCTGATCGTCCAATCGACGCTGGCGATTGCCGCCGCCGTCATCGCCGAGGCCAGCCTGTCGTTCCTGGGCCTGGGCCAGCAACCCCCTGCGCCGTCGTGGGGCAGCATGCTCAACACGGCTAAGAACTACATCGACAACGCGCCGTGGATGGCGATCTGGCCCGGCCTGTCGATCTTTCTTCTGGTGCTGTCGTTCAACCTGCTGGGCGACGGGCTGCGCGATGCATTGGATCCGCGGCACAAGTAAGCGCCGCTGGCGCGTATGGGCAACACCGCTGCTGCGCGCTATGATCGAATGCCCGATCCAAAGGAGACGACGATGAGGCTCAAAGGATCCTGCCACTGCGGCGCCGTCACGTTCAGCGTCGACTCGCATACGCCGCAGCCGTACATGCGCTGCTATTGCTCGATTTGCCGCAAGACCGCCGGCGGCGGCGGCTATGCGGTCAATATCATGGCCGACACCAAGACGCTGAAGGTGCGCGGCGCGAAAAACATCGCCGTCTACCGCGCACGCTTCAAGGAGGCCGGTGCCAAAAAGCCGACGCTGTCGAAAGCGCGGCGCCACTTCTGCGCCAAATGCGCCAGCGCGTTGTGGGTCTGGGACCCGCGCTGGGCCGAATGGGTCTATCCGTTCGCGTCGGCGATCGACACACCGCTGCCCAAGCCGCCCGAAGACGTATCGATCATGCTCGACTTCGCGGCGCCCTGGTCGGACGTGCCGAAGGGTCGCGCCCACAAGCATTTTCGTGAGTACCCGAACGAGTCGATCGCCGATTGGCACAGGAAGCACGGACTCGAAGTTCGGTAGGCGGCTGCAGCGCACCGCCCGGCGAAACGACGGGCTAACTGCGCGCCGGGTCCTTTTCCGGCAGCACGTCGCAGGCCCAATCGCTTTTCTTCCAGTTCGGAATCGGCGTCGTGCTGCCGGTCTTCGGCACGTACGTCGAGCGTTCGACCAGCCGGTACTGGTGAACATAGCGCGGGCAATTGGGAAACACCTGCGTCACCGCGACGCGCACGATGAATTGCGCCTCCGGATAGTCGGCAAGAAGCGGATCGTCATTGGAGATCCTCGCTTCGCCCGACAGCCGCATCCGGCGCGGCCGCTCGAAGTCGATGAACAGCATGCCTACCTTGCGGCTTTGCGCGATGTTGCCCATCGACAGGAACATGCCGTTGCCGTCGTAATTGGGAAATGCCAGCGTGCGCGGGTCGACGACACGAACGAAGCCTGGCGCGCCGCCCTTGTACGAGCAGCTCGGCTGGCCGCTTTCGTCGACGGTCGCGAGGAAGAACATATCGGCCGCCTCGATGAACGCACGGTCCGAGTCGCCGACATGATCCGCTACCAGGCGTTGCTCGATCCGGTCGGCCAACCGCCGCGTGTCGAAGCGGTCCTGCAGCGCCCGGCTCGCCTGGTGATAAAACTCGTCCATGGCGCTCCGACTCAGCTGTTCGGCGCCGGGTGAATGTTATCCACCCAATGCACCTGCTCGGGATTCGGTTCGACCGCGGGAATGTCGAGATTGACCACTACCGGCACCTGGCCGCTGCGAACCAGTACGCATGACAGCGGCGCATCGTCGCTGGCGTTGATCTCCTGGTGAGGCACATAAGGCGGCACGTAGATGAAGTCGCCCGGCCCGGCCTCGGCGGTGAACTCGAGCCGGTCGCCCCATTTCATCCGGGCCTTGCCGCTGACGACATAGATCACGCTTTCGACCGGGCCGTGATGATGCGCGCCGGTCTTGGCTTTCGGATGAATGACGACGGTTCCCGCCCAGAGCTTTTCCGCGCCGGCGCGTGCAGCGGTGATCGCCGCCGCCCGATTCATGCCCGGGGTCTGCGGCGTATTCACGTCGAGCTCGTCGGCGTGCACGACTCGGACGCCGTGCAGGCGCCATTTCGATTCGCCCTGCGCTTGCATCGGGATCTCCTTCACGGACGGTGCACAGGCATTATGGGCGGCGGCGGGCGCAATGAAAAGCGGCGCGCCGGTGATCGTTCGCCGGCACCGGGCGCTGCTACAATTCCGATCCCAAACCGAGGAGACGACCATGGCCCTATCGATGTACCAGGCAAGCGTACCTGTATTCGTCAAGATGCTCACCAATCTGAAAGGCATCCTGCAAAAGGCCGCCGCGCACGCGCAGGCCCGCAAGATCGACGAAACCGTGCTGGTCAATGCCCGCCTGTACCCGGACATGCTGCCACTGGCGAAGCAGATCCAGCTCGCCAGCGACTTCGCGCGCGGCACCGCCGCCAGGCTGGCCGGCGCCGAGCCTCCATCGTTTGAGGACAACGAAAAGACCTTGACCGAATTGATGGCGCGGATCGATCGCACGATCGAATTTTTGCGCACCAAGAAAGCCGGGGAGATCGACGGCTCGGAAGGACGCGAAATCGTGCGGCCTGTCCGCGGCGAACCGCACAAGTTCACCGGGGTCAATTATCTGCTGCAGTATGCGTTGCCGAACTTTTTTTTCCACGCGACGACCGCCTACGCGATCCTGCGTCACAACGGGATCGAAGTCGGCAAGCTGGACTATGTCGGCAAGATGGATTGACGGGCCTTAAGCGCCGGGCGAGGCGTAAGCATGCTGCTGGCGACGCTGGTCAGCGTTTGCGCGGTTGCAGGATTGCTGTTCCTGCTGCTGGCGGTGCGACGCCTGCGCCATCGGCGCTTCGGTTCCTGCGCGATCCACGGTACATCGGCGCTGGTGCTCTTTCTGGCCGCGGTCGCTATCGGCCTGCTCGGCGTCAACCTGCTGACGTATCACCGGCTGACGCATGAGCAGCCGGCGCTCGAGGCCCAGTTCAAGCGTGCCGGCGACGCGCGCTATGCGGCAGTGCTCACCTACCCGTCGGGCGAGACGCAGGAGCTCGCTCTCTTCGGCGACGAATGGCAGGTCGACGCGAAGGTGCTCAAATGGACGCCGTTCGCCGACATTCTGGGGTTCGACACCGCCTACCGGCTCGAGCGGATCAGCGGGCGCTATAGCGACATTGCGCGCGAGCGCGACCAGCCGCGCACCGTCTATGCGCTCAATCCGCCGGATCGCGTCGACGTCTGGGCGCTGCTGCGCGCCGGGCGGCGCTACGTCCCATGGGCCGACGCGCTCTATGGCAGCGCCGTCTACGTCCCGATGAGCGACGGCGCGCGCTATCAGGTCGTCGTCTCGCAAAGCGGGCTGGTCGCCCGTCCGCTGAACGAGCCGGCGCGACAGGCGGTCGGCGCCTGGAAGTAGCCGGCCAGCCGGCCTGACCGCGTTTTAGGGGCTGCTCAAGCCTGGTCACGCTGCGCGAGGCGCCGCGGCAACTCGAGCACGGCTTCGGGTGCCCCGGCGGCGGCGTCCGCACGCGTCACCATCGCATCGATCAGCCTCGCCACCGTGCCTTCCTGCGGCAGCGATACGCCGAAGTGCAACAGCGTATCGCCGCGATAGATGGCGAGTGTGGGAAAATTCTCGACGTCGATGTCGCCGCAAAGCGCGCTGTCGTCCTCGATGTCGAGCCAGACGAAGCTCATGTCGGGACGCTGGCGGGCGATGCGGTCGAACGCGATGCGGAACTCGGTGCAGGTATCGCACCATGCGGCGCAGAGGCAGACGACGATCATGGCAAGTGGGCGTGGGGAGCTGCGCGTCGATAGCGCATGCGCAGCATAACCCGACCTAGCGCGCTACAGTCGCTGCGCTACCGGCTGGCCGCTGCGGCGCGCGATGTCCGCCGCCTGATCGTCACCGATCTTGCCGACGGCGAAATAGGTCGCCTCGGGATGGGCGAAATAGAAGCCCGACACCGAAGCCGCCGGCAGCATCGCGTAGTTCTCGGTCAGGGACATGCCGATCTCGGTCGCGCGCAACAGATCGAACAGCGGCGCCTTGACCGAATGGTCGGGACATGCCGGATAGCCGGGCGCCGGCCGGATGCCGCGATATTCCTCGCGAATCAGCGCGGCGCCGTCGAGGCGCTCATCACTGGCGTAGCCCCAGTATTCGCGCCGCACCATCATGTGCAGCCACTCGGCGAACGCCTCGGCCAGCCGGTCGGCCAACGACTTCAACATGATGGCGTTGTAGTCGTCCTTCGCCGCCTCGAATTCGGCGAGCTTTTTTTCTATGCCGAGCCCCGCGGTGACCGCGAACGCTCCCAGGTAGTCGGCCACGCCCGAGTCCTTCGATGCGACGAAATCGGCCAGGCAGTAATTGGGCTTGCCCGCCGGCCGCTCGTTCTGCTGGCGCTGGTTGCACCAGGTCAGCGCGACCCTTTCGCGCGCTTCGTCGGCGTAGAGCTCGATGTCGTCGCCGATCGAATTTGCCGGCAGCAGCGCGATCGCACCGTTAGCCGTCAGCCAGCGCCCTTCGATGATGCGCTTGAGCATCGCCTGACCGTCGGCCAGCACGTTGCGCGCCGCTTCGCCGACGACCGGATCGTCGAGGATCGCCGGATACGGTCCGGACAGCTCCCAGGTCTGGAAGAACGGCGCCCAATCGATGAATCTGGCGAGCTCGGCCAGGTCGGGACGGCGGATTTCGCGCCGGCCGATCAGCGCGGGTCGCGGCGGCGTGTAATGCCGCCAGTCGATGCGCAAGGCGTTGGCCCGGGCGGCGGCCAGCGAGATCAGCGGCGGCCCTTTCTTGCCGGCATGCTGGATGCGGATTTTTTCATAATCGGCCGCGACCTCGGCGACATAGCCGTCCTTGAGCTCGCCCGACAGCAGGTTGCTGGCCACACCGACCGCGCGCGAGGCGTCGGGCACATACACGGTGACCCCGCCGTAGCTCGGCGCGATCTTGACCGCGGTGTGCACGCGCGAGGTCGTCGCACCCCCGATCAACAACGGCTGCGACATTCCGAGCCGCTGCATCTCGTGCGCCACGTGCGCCATTTCCTCGAGCGAAGGCGTGATCAGCCCCGACAGCCCGACCAGATCGACGTTGCGTTCGCGGGCGACGTCGAGGATCTTCTGCGCCGGCACCATGACGCCCAGATCGATGACATCGAAATTGTTGCACTGGAGGACGACGCCGACGATGTTCTTGCCGATGTCGTGAACGTCGCCCTTGACCGTCGCCATCACGATCGTTCCCTTCGGCTTGCCCGCGTCCCCCGACCTCGCCTTCTCCGCCTCGATGAACGGGATCAGATGGGCGACCGCCTGCTTCATCACGCGCGCGCTTTTCACGACCTGCGGCAGGAACATCTTGCCGGCGCCGAACAGGTCGCCGACGACGTTCATGCCGGCCATCAGCGGCCCTTCGATCACCTGAATCGGCTTGCCGCCCTGCGCCTCGATCTTGCGTCGCGTCTCCTCGGTGTCGGCGACGATGTAAGTGGTGATGCCCTTGACCAGCGCATGCGACAGCCGCGCCTCGACGTCGGTGTCGCGCCACGCCAGGTCGGCGACGACATGCTTGCCGGCGGTCTTGTACGTCTCGGCGAACGTGACCAGCCGCTCGGTCGGGCTTTCGCCGTCGGCGCGTTTGCGATTGAGCACGACGTCCTCGACGCGCTCGCGGAGCTCCGGGTCGATGTCGTCGTACACGCCGAGCTGCCCGGCATTGACGATGCCCATCGTCATGCCCGCCTTGATCGCGTGATAGAGGAAAACCGTGTGGATCGCCTCGCGCACCGGGTCGTTACCGCGGAACGAAAAGCTGACGTTGGATACGCCGCCCGATACCTTGGCGTGCGGCAGATGCTGCTTGATCCAGCGCGTCGCATTGATGAAGTCGACCGCGTAGTTGTTGTGCTCCTCGATGCCGGTCGCAATGGCGAAGATGTTCGGGTCGAAGACTATGTCTTCCGGGGGAAAATCGGCTTGCCGCGTCAACAACTCGTAGGCCCGGCGGCAGATGTCGACCTTGCGCTCGAAGGTGTCGGCCTGGCCTTTTTCGTCGAAGGCCATGACGATCGCCGCGGCGCCGTAGCGCCGCACCAGTCGCGCCTGGCGCAGGAACTCGGCCTCGCCCTCTTTCATCGAAATCGAGTTGACGACGGGCTTACCCTGCACGCATTTGAGCCCTGCCTCGATCACCGTCCACTTCGACGAGTCGATCATCACCGGCACCCGCGCGATATCGGGCTCGCCGGCGATAAGATTCAGGAACCTGACCATCGCCGCCTTGGAGTCGAGCATCGCTTCGTCCATGTTCACGTCGATCATCTGGGCGCCGTTCTGGACCTGCTGGCGGGCGACTTCGACCGCACCCGCGTAGTCGCCGGCGAGAATCAGCTTGGCGAACGCGCGCGAGCCGGTGACGTTGGTGCGCTCACCAACGTTGACGAACAGCGCATCGTCGCCGATCGTCAGCGGCTCGAGGCCGGCCAGGCGCATCGCGCGGGGCATGGGAAGTTTGGCTGGTCTTCTTGTTCGTCTCCCCGCCGTCGGGGAGCATCGGTTTCACACCGCCGCGTCGGCGGTTTCCTCGACGGGAACGATGCGCGGTGGCAGATTCTTCACTGCTTCGGCGATCGCGCGGATGTGTGCCGGCGTGGTGCCGCAGCAGCCGCCGACGATGTTGACAAAGCCGTTAGCCGCGAAATCGGCAACGAGCGCCGCCGTCGTCTCCGGCGCTTCGTCATAGCCGGTATCGCTCATCGGGTTGGGCAGGCCGGCGTTCGGATAGCACGAAATGAACGTGTCCGCCACGCGCGAGAGCTCCTCGATGTAAGGACGCATCAGCGCGGCGCCCAGCGCGCAGTTGAGGCCGACCGCGAGCGGACGCGCGTGCCGCACCGAATTCCAGAACGCCTCGGTCGTCTGGCCGGACAGCGTTCGCCCCGATGCATCGGTGATCGTTCCCGACACGATGATGGGCAGGCGGACCCCGACGCGCTCGAATGACTGGTCGATCGCGAAAAGCGCGGCCTTGGCATTGAGGGTGTCGAAAACGGTCTCGACCAGCAGCAGGTCGGCGCCACCGTCGACCAGGCCGTCGATCGCTTCCCCGTAAGCGGCGACCAGCTCGTCGAAGCTGACGTTGCGAAAGCCGGGATCGTTCACGTCGGGCGAGATCGTGGCCGTCCGGTTGGTCGGACCCAGCGCGCCGGCGACGAATCTCGGCTTGTGGGGCGTTTTCGCGGTCCAGGCGTCGGCACGTTCGCGCGCAATCCTGGCCGCCGCGAAATTGATGTCGCGCACTTTCGCCTCCAGCCCGTAGTCGGACTGCGCGATGCGCGTCGCGTTGAAAGTGTTGGTTTCGATGATGTCGGCGCCGGCTTCGAGAAACGCGTCGTGGATCGCCGCGACGACGGCGGGCTGGGTCAGGACCAGCAGGTCGTTGTCGCCCTTCAGATCGCGCGTATGGTCGCAGAGTCCGCAGGCCGGCGCGCCGCGAAAGTCGGCCTCGCCGAGCTTTTCAGCCTGGATCATAGTGCCCATCGCGCCGTCGAGGATGAGGATGCGTTCCCGCAGCAGGCGCTGCAACAGTTCGGTCTTGTCGGTCGTCGTCATAGGTGTGCTGAGTCAGAAATTCGCTCGATAGTTCGCGGCGGCTTATTTGGTTGGCAAATGAGCCGCCATGCTGCGTTGCTCAGCCTCAGCGTAGCGCGAGCTACGGTTTCGGCCTCGCGCCTTGCCTGGCGGCCAAATCCATCCGCTCCTCTATCGTCGGAACTTCTGACTCAGCACACCAGCTGCCAGAAAACAAAAAACCCGTTCAGCTTGCCGCCGAGCGGGTTTCAGGCGAAAGCCGCTTTAGCTGGATTTGTATAGCGCCCGCAAGCTGCGGGGTCACCCCCGAATCAAATCGGCGCTGGCTTTAAGGTAAGGGTTGGCCGCACCGTTGTCAACTGCGTATCAACCGTACGCAGCGATTCGGGTAATATCTTCGCACTGGGTCACCGATGGCGACGATGCTCGACCCCGATATCCAGCGTCTGCTCGACACGGTCTTCAACGTCCCGGTCGGCGCCGAAGCTCCCGACATCGCGCAGCTGCGTGCGGCTGCGGAGACCGCGCCTGTGCTCCTGGGCGGCGAGCCCGAGCCGGTGGCCTCGATTACCGATGCATTTGCTCCCGGCGAAAACGACCCGGTGCCGGTGCGCATCTACCGGCCCGCCGCAGCGGAGCTGCTGCCGCTTCTCGTCTACGCGCACGGCGGTGGGTGGGTAACCGGCTCGCTGGACTCCCACGACCGGCTCTGTCGAATCCTCGCCAATCGATTGCGCGTCGTGCTGGTCGCCGTCGCTTACCGCTGCGCACCGGAGTACGTCTATCCGGCGGCGCTGGACGATTTGGAAGCCGCCTGGCGTTGGGCCCGCGCCGAAGCGAAGACGCTCGGCGCCGATGGCATGCGCTTCGCCGTCGGAGGCGACAGCTCGGGCGGTGGCCTCGCCGCGGCGCTGACGTTGCGCTTGCGCTCCGACGGCGCCGCTCAGCCGAACCTGCTGCTGTTGCTCTATCCTGCGCTGGATGCGACCTGCTCGCGGCCGTCGTATCGCGAATTCGCCACCGGCTACAGCCTTTCGGCAGGGCTCATGGCTTGGTACTGGGATGCTTATCGCGCCGGCGCGGCGAAAAGCGCCGTCGGACTGTCGCCGTTGGCGGCCGCCGACCTGTCGGGGTTGCCGCCGGCAGTGATCGCCGTCGCCGAATTCGATGTATTGCGCGACGACGCGCTCGACTACGCGGCGAGGCTCGAAGCCGCAGGCATCCCGGTTCGCATGATCCGTTGCACCGGCATGATCCACGGCTTTCTACGCTGGACCGGCGCGGTGCCGGCCGCCCATCGCTGGATCGACGCGATCACCGAGGCTGGACGCGACTCGCTCGGGGGAGGCTAAAGCCGATTGCGACAGCAGCAGCCACGCCGAAATCTCCGCCAACGCGGCGCGCCGGCTGTGCCGGCGCCGAGCGACGGCGCGCTCCGCGCGGCGTTCGAAACGGCGCCATCGCTGGCCGCGCACTGTGTCGCAGCCGCGTGGTACGTGTCGCGCCTGCCGCGCGACGCCGGCACGCTGCTCGACGCGATGACCGGCAGCGGACATCTGCTGGTCCCGCTGCTCGAAGCGGGATTCAATGTGCACGGTGCCGACTCGTCGGAAACGGCGCTCAGGCGTTGCAGCGCGCGGCTCGAGGCGGCCGGCCGAAGCACGCAATTGTTCCGGCAGAGCATCACTGCGCTCAATCTGCCATTCCGGTACGGCGCCGCGTTCGTCTCCGGTGAGTCGTTCCAGTCGCTCACCGAGCGCGTCGTGGCACTGGACGCGCTGCTGCGCATCCGCGCGCACCTGATCGATCCGGGCCTGTTGCTGCTGGATCTGTTCGTACCTGACGAAGCCGACCACCCGCCGGGCGCGCCCATCGTAGAGCTCTCGATGCTGGCGCTGGCCGACGGGTCGCAGATCGCCCGTCGCTCCGAGACCGTGATCGACGTGGCGCGCCGGCGCAGCATCGTCCACAGCCGTTTCGAGCAGCGTGATCGTACCGGCGTCCTCGCCCGCGAGGACGATGTACGCGAAATAACATGGTACGCGGAGGATGAGATCGCCACGCTTGTCGACGACGCCGGATATCACGACATCCGCTTCGAGGTGCTGCCTTGGGGCGGCGGTGCGCGAGCGCGACACTACGCAGTATCGGCAAGAACTTAACGGCGTTACCGCTTGCCTCGGGCGCGGTCGGCGCGCCAGCGCCGGTACCGGCGAAAGATCTCTCCGGTCAGTGCGCGGTCGTCAGCGAGGCCGAGCGTGATCTTCAGGTACTCGGTGAAGCCTGGCAACGCGGCCACCCCGGAGCTATTTCGCGTTCGCAACCTGTAGCGGAACCAGGGTCGGCCGAGATATGTCAGCCGGCCCGGCATGCGGCCAAGCAGGGCGTAGGCGCGGCGATCGATACGACCGACCGGAATGTGCCGAAGATCGCTCAGCACCGATGGCGGGATGCCGGCACTCCATCGCTGCGCGAGGTAGGAAAGCGTGTCGGACAGGTGAGGGACGACATGCCAGCGTTGCGCCAGCATCGCGGTTCTCGTCCAGTCGATGCGTTCCGGCGCGCGACGCAGGATCGTCAGAGCGTCGGCGATCCACCGTGCCGGCGATACCGGCGACCAATGCGCCGCGTGCGCGCAGACGATGACGAGCAGATCCGTCGCGCAAGGCGCCTGCGTCGCCACCCCGTCGACCGTATACGGCTCCGCAGCCTGCCAGGCAGGGTCCTCGGCGCCGGCGAAGCATGATTCCGGCAGCAAATGCCAATGCAGGTCGAAATCGAGACGATCCGGCGACTGGAAGCATGCGCTGTGATACGCGTCCGGCAGCATTTCGGCCATCGGCTGAGTACTGGCCCATCCGGCACCAAGCAATACGCGAACGGCGTCGCGCGCCTGTGTGCGCGGGACCAGCACGTCGAAGTCGTTCATCGGTCGTAAGCCGAGGTCGCCGTAATAGGCGCTGGCGAGGACGCCTCCCTTCGACACCATTGTCGCTATGCCGGCGTCGGCAAGGAGCGCGAGCAAGGTCGCCGCCCTCGCTCGCAGCATCCGACCGTGATAGAGGGAGCGCCGGTAACAGCCGACGATCAACGGCAGCAGCGGGTCATCGGCCGGAAGCAGCGCAAGGCGCGGTTTGAGCAACGGCAGTATCTGAGCGCTGCCGCCGTCGATGGCTTCCGGCCCGAGGTGTCCCAACCGTGAGCGCCACGATCGCCATGCCTCGGGTGCCCGCGCTGACGTGCCGACCGCAGCTTCGAGCAGATCCTCCTGCGCTGGCGTCGGCTGCCAGCCGCCCCCTATCATCACCGTTCGCGGTCCTTGCGCAACCGGTCGACATGCCGTTTGGCCGCAAGCAGATAACCGCGACGATCGGCCGCCTGCAAACGCGTCGTGTTATGACGATGCAAACGCCGTTCAAGCAGCACCTCGGGAACGATCAGATGGTTGAGGCCGGCCCGCCGCGCCCGGCTGAACCAATCGATGACCTCGCCGGCATGGAGGTCTTCGCCGAACGGGCCGACACGGTCGAACGACGCGCGGCGAATCAGCATCGATCCCGCGACCCAGCCCTCGAACGGACGCGGCTGTTGCGCCTCCAGCGCGGCCCGCTCCGCTTCCGGCAGTTCCGGGCTCGCGAAGGCGCGGACAAGGCTGAGCACGAAATCGATGGTCGGATCGGAGTCCAACGCGGCCGCCTGGCGCGCCAGCTTGTGCGCGATCCAGCGGTCGTCGGCATCGAGGAAGGCGACGACGGCCGCATCCGAGCGCGCAATACCCGCATTGCGCGCGGCGGCCGCCCCCCCGTTACTGCGGCGCGTGATCTCGACCGGTGCGCCGAACTTCGCCGCGACGTCGGCGGTGCCGTCGGTCGACCCGTCGTCGACCACGATGATTCTATGCGCGGCGCGATCCTGCGACAGCACGCTCGCCAACGCTTCACCCAGGTAACGCGCGGCATTGAATGCCGGAATGACGACGTCGATCGCGTTCATCGCGTGTCGCCGCGGCCACGGCGCCGTTGCAGGGACTCATGCAGCGTGCGCGCCATCAGGTGCGTGCCCCCTGCCGCGAAACGCCGGGCGCTGAGATTGGCATCGTGAATGCGTCTCCGCACCAGAGCAGCGTCGAGATGAAGATAGCGTTCGCCACCGTCGAGAGCTCGAAGCAGCCAGTCGGAATCGTCTATTGGCACCTTTTCCGGGTCGAACGGCCCCACTCTGGCCAGTACTTCGCGGCGCAACATCAATGTGTTCGCGCCAAATCCGTGTTGCGGCCCCGCCAGCGTACGCGGGTCGCACCACGGCGGCGGACGGACCATCGTCTCGCTCAGGAAATTCTGCTGCGCACAGACTACGAAGCCCAGTTTCGGATCCGCTTGCAGCGCGTCGATCTGCCGGGCGAAGCGATCGACGCACTGGATGTCATCCTGATCGACGAACGCAATGGCGTCGCCGCTTGCGAGCGCAGCACCCGCATTGCGCGCCGCGGCGCAGCCCGCATTGGCCTGATTGACGACCCGAACGGCCGCGTAGCGCTCCAGTATCGCGCGGGTGTCGTCGGTCGATCCGTCGTCGACCACGATGATCTCGTCCGCCCGCCGGGTCTGAGCGAGCACGCTGTCGATCGCGGCGACCAGAAAGGAGGCGCCGTTGAACACCGGCAGAACGACGCTGAGCCGCATCACGCGGCCGCCGCCACGCCGGCAATTGTCTCCTCGCGCAGCAATCGCGCAAATGCGCCGGCGACATCGTGCGGATCGCTGGAAAGCTCCGCGCGCAAGCACGGCACTGCCCGGCACAGCGCCGCGATTCGCTGGAACGCGGTCGCCCCGGCCAGCGGAAACAGCAGGATCGAGCTTGGCGCAAGTGCGCGCAGGACCTCGGCTGCGCTCGCCGCGACAATCCGCGTCGAGCTGCGCTGCGCAATGACGGGCACCACGATCGCCCGAAGCGGAAAGGACCGCAGGACGCGCTGCGGCGCAGCCTCGTGCATGAACATCATCGGTTTTTCGTCGCCGCGCTCGAGATTACGAAAGTGGCCACGGTAGACGTCGTGCGCACCCAGGCTTTCGCGCACGACCTTCGCCGTCGAATAAGCCATGTGCACGGTCGGCGGTCCGCTGCAGGAGACCAGCACATAGTCGTCGCTGGTAAATCCCAACCCGGCTTCCTGGCAGGCCAGCGCGGTCGTGGATTTGCCGCTGCCGCTGGGACCCGCGATCAGTACCCCGCCGTTGCGCGTGCCCACGGCGGCGCTATGCAGCAGCGCCCCGCCGCGCGAAAGCATCCACCACTGCAGCAGGTGCCGCAACGGGGCCGCGAATTCATAGTACGGCAACGCAGTCGAATCGCGCAGCCAGCAGTAAGCGCGTCGGCGCGATGCGTCGAACAACGAAAGGACGCCGGCGTCGGGTTGAAAAAACGCCTGAGCTCCGGGCGCGGCGAACGCGCCGAGCCCGCCTGTCGGCGCCATCCGGCGATGCGTTATGGCGGTGTCGGGAAGCGCCAACCCGTCGCTCACCGCATCGAAGATAAAGACCTCGAGCGCGACGGCGTCCCCGTCGTCGCTCGCCCGCATCGGGGTGAAAGCCTCGAGCAGCGCGGCGGCCCGCTCGCCGGCGCGAATCGCAACCAGGTCGCCGGCGATGCGATACAGGCGTGGGGCGGCAGGCAGCCGCGCGACGGCCTTGTCGAGCGTCGCGGCGAGAAGCGACAGCTCCGGCGCCGCGGCCGACGCGGCGCTCATGCCTTCTCGCTGTCGTCCGCGCTGCGCGACGGCCAACCGAAATCGCCGACCTCGTGCACCGGATCGATGACCAGCAGCGCCTGCATGTCGTCGTAACGCTCGAAGCCGAATCCGGGATACGTCGCCGCCGGCCATGCCTCGACCGCATCGGACAACCCGGCCGCGGCGTCATCCGGCCTCGGGCGCAGTATCGCCTCGTCGGCCAGCCGCGCGATAAACGTGCCGAGATCGCGGTCGACCGACGCGGCGTCGGTGCCGTAGTGCCGCGCCACTCGGTCGCTGATTTCCAGTCGCGTTGCTCCGCCGACCAGCATCGGCCACACGGCGGCGCCGGCACCGGTGACGCTGTAATAGACGCCGGTGTCGAGATTGATGACCATGACCTCGCCGTCGATGACTTCACCGACGACTCTGGGCTGGTTCAGTGCATAGCGTGCAGCGGTTTGCGGGTCGGTCATGGCGGGGAAGGGAACTTGCCGGGCGCCAATGATATCCGGAGGTGGCGCAGATGCAAATTCCCCCGGCCTCCCCGCAATCGTCGCCGCTCGCCGCCACGGAGGCCAACGGCGCGGCGACCCACATACGACCGATTTACCAGCTCCCGGAGCTGCCGCCACCGCCTGAACTGCCGCCGCCACCCGAGAATCCGCCACCACCGCCGGAGGAGAATCCGCCCGAAGAGTGGCTTCCCGAGCTCATCACGAATCCGCCGATGCTGGCGCTGCCTTTGCTCTTGAGATCGCTCGCCGCCTTCAGATACCACGGCTGCCGAGACAGGATCAGCTTGGCGATCGGATAGGCGACGACGTAGGTGCCAAGCAGCCACAGTGCGCCGCGCGTTCCGACGATGATGATCGGAAACATCGCCCAGAACGGAATCAGGAACACGTACAGGAACCAGCCGACGCCCGGCGTCATCACGCCGACGACGGTGAAGATTCCGATGATGCCGAAAATGAACGCGCCGAGTAGGATGCGCATCGGCCACGCGAGCTCCGGACCTTCGATCTGCACCAGCGACTTGGCGCCGCTCGAGCTCGCCGTCGGCGCGCTTGCCGGCGCCGATTCCGCGCGGCCCTCGAGCTGGGCGATGATCGCGTCGACGCCGTCGCTTACGCCGCGGTCGTAATTGCCCTCCTTGAAGCGAGGCGTCATCCGGTCGCGAATGATGCGGCTGGATGCGACATCGGTCAGCGTGCCTTCGAGCCCGTAGCCGACTTCGATGCGCATTTTCCGGTCGTTCGGCACGACGATGACCAGCACGCCGTTGTCCTTGCCCTTTTGTCCGAGCTTCCAGGCATCGAACACGCGGGTTGCGTATTGCTCGATCGCCTCGCCGGCTATCGTCGGTACCGTCAGCACCGCGATCTGGTCGGTGCTGGCGTCTTCGTGTGCCTTTAGCGTGGCGGCAAGCTTGTCGCGCGTCGCCGGGGCGAGGATCTCGGCGTTGTCGACGACGCGTCCGGTCAGATACGGCACGTCGGCGGCGAACGCGGCTCCCGCCGCGAGCGCAAGCGCAAGACACGCGAGCGATCGTGAGCCCCTCATCGCGCTCCGGTCTCCTGAACAGGCCGGTCGGGGAGCTCGTTGCTGCCCCGAGTCGCGGTCATTCCCTTGGCAAGCAGCAGCGCCTCGATGCGCCCGACGCCCTGCCGCAAGGCACCGAAGCAGCGGCGTTCGCGCAACAAAGGCGTCATCGCGTCGATCACCGTCCGCCAGTCGGCCGCATCGAAGCGCGCGTGCAGCCCGACGTCAGCCAGAATTTCGACCTTGCGCTCGAACAGGCTCACCAGCAGCAGAATGCCCGTGCGCCCGCGGGTGGCGAACAATTCGCGGCGCAGGAAAAACGCCTGCGCATAATGACGAACTTCCAGATCGCGGCGGCTCGCGCGCAGGAACAGCCGCGCGTAAGGCGGCGCGACGACGGCAAGCAGCGCACTGGCAGCACCCGCACCCAGGATCGCAACCGCGAAGATCAGCGCATTCTCGGCACCGCTCCAGCGCGGCGACAGCGCATCAGCGACCACGAGCGCGAGGCCGGCAAGCGCCGTTCCGAGCGCGAATGCCTTCCAGGGCAACTCGACGTAGCTATCGGACTTGCCGATGACTGCGGTGACGAGCTGCGCGCCGGTTTGCGCCTCCAAAGCGGCGATCGCCTGTTCTAGGGCGGCCGATTCACCGTGGTCGAGAAACGCCCGGTGTGCCACGGAATCGCCGCGTCAAGCGCCAACGGCGCCGCGCATCCGCAGCGACATGTAGACGACGCCGGGAATCGGATTGGCGTAGTACGGCGCGCAAGGCAGAAATCCGGTCTCTTCATACAGTGCGCGCGCGGCGGTCATCCAGTCCAGCGTATCGAGCTTGAGCTCTTCGTAGCCGATCGCGCGGGCCTCGGCGAGCACCGCGGCGACGAGCCTCCTGCCCCAGCCCTCGCCGCGTTGCGCCGGCTGCACATACAGCCGCTTGATTTCGCCGACCGCGGGTTGAGCCAGAGGGCGTAATGCGATGCACGCGAACGCGTCGGCACCGAATCCGGCAAGCAACAGCCGCCCGCGCGGCGGCGCGTAGGCGCCGGGCAGCGTGCGCAATTCCTCATCGAAGCCTTGGAAGCACAGATCGACCTTCAGCCAGCGCGCGTATTCGGCGAACAGAGCGCGCGCGAGCGCCATGTCCGTGGCGGTCGTCGCCTCGCGAATCGTCGCGGCGCCCGCCGGAGGCAGCGCGGCGTTCAAGCCTGCTTGTCGCACGAGCCGATCTTGGTGTCGCTGCCCGGGAACTCGCCCTGCAGTTCTTTCAGGCGCGACATCGCCTGCGCCGTCGGATCGCGCACCACCAGCATCGTCTGCTGCACCGACTGCGTACGAGGCTCGAGCCTCGCGTTGGTGAGCCCTTGCGCCTGCAGCGACGCGAGTCGATTGCGGGCAGCTTCTTCGCCGCGGAACACTCCCAGCGAGATCGCATTGCGTTGCGGTCCGCTGTCGATGACCGAGACGTCCTTGATGCCGCTGGCTCTGAGCTGGGCGAGGCGCTGGTCGGCCGCGGCGCGACTGGCGGCCGGCGGCAGAAATACCCAGTAACTGGCGATGACCTCGACTTTTTTCTGCGTCATCAGGCGAGAAAGATCCAGTGGTTCGAGACTCGCCAGCGCGCGATTGCGGTCGGTATCCGACAGCGGACCCCACTCCACGCATACGTCGGCCAGCGACGCCGCCTTGGCCGGTCCCAGCGCCGCCACCTCCTGCGGCGTCAGCAGCTTGATCTTGTCGGGCTGGATCTGCTGCGACAAACGAACGCCCTCGCCGGTGCCGAGGCTGTCGAGCTTGATGTAGCCGAACAGGCTCAGGTTGGCGAGCAGAAGAAGGAAGACCAGCGTTCTCATCAGGGCCTGTTCACGTTAAATGCATTGCCAGGCTGGAAGCCGGCGCGATGCGGCGATTATCCACGACCGGCACCGCGGCCGGAAGCGGAGCTTTGGCGCTGGCCGTTCATGGCCGGCGCAGCGAAACCTCGCCGGTGACAAAGCGCAGCCTCCGGCCGCGATGGTCGAGGACCAGGGCGCCGCTGGCGTCGACACCGACGACGTCGCCCGACGCCGTGCTGCCGTCGGGCAGGATGATTTTCGCCGACTTGCCGCGGAATGCATTGCGTCGCTGCCATTCGGGGATGAACGGGGCGAAGCCGTCGACAGCGTAGCGATCCAGCATCGCCGTCAATTCGCGCATCAGCGCGGCGAGCAGGACGTTGCGATCGATGATTCGTCCGTGCGCGATTGTCGCAAGATCGGTGACCGGCTGCGCTATGCCGCGCCGCGCCGCGGGCGCCAGCCGCACATTGAGTCCGACGCCGATTACCGCAAGCGACGGTCCGAGCGCATCGCCGGAGAGCTCTATCAGGATGCCGCCGAACTTGCAGAAACGATGAGTGAGGTCGTTCGGCCATTTGAGCTCGACGCCGCCGATGCCCACGCCTTCCAGTGCGCGCGCGAGCGCCACGCCGACGGCGAGCGAGAGGCCCGCAAGGAAGCCCGCCCCCTGCTCGAATCGCCAGCCGAGCGAAAAGGTGAGGCTGCCGCCGGCTACCGCGGTCCAGCCCCGGCCACGGCGACCGCGACCCGCGGTCTGCCATTCGGCGATCAGCAGCCGGCGGTGCACGTCTTCCCGCGCGGAGCGGCGGTCGAGCTCGCTGCTAGTCGAATCGACGGTGTCGACGACTTCCACTTTCACCGCTTTTCCCACCGGACCGAGCGCCGCCACGATGGCGTCGCGATCGAGAAAGGGAAGCGGATCATGCAGGCGATAGCCACGCCCGCGGATGCGTTCCAGCTTGAGTCCGGCGGCGTCCGCTTCCTTCAGCACCTGCGAGACGCGCGCACGCGACATCCCGACCGCGCTCGCCAGCGCTTCACCGGAGTGGATTTCGCCGTCGGCAAGACGGCGCAGCAAGCGGAAACCGAGAGGCGTCAGCACGTGTGTTGTCAGAGCGTTTATCGAAACCGGCGCACCGCGCGCCGCGGCCTTCAGCCCCTTCAGCCCTTTAGCACGCCGCGGCGAATCTGATCCTGCTCGATCGACTCGAACAGTGCACGGAAATTGCCTTCGCCGAAGCCCTCGTTGCCCTTGCGCTGGATGATTTCGAAGAAGATCGGTCCGATGACGGTCGTGGTGAAGATCTGCAGCAGCATTTCATTTTTTGCGGGAGCGCCGTCGAGCAGGATGCGCTCTTTCTTCAGGCGGGCGGTGTCTTCCTGGTGCCCGGGAAGGCGCGTGGCAAGCGCCTCGTAGTAGGTGTCCGGCGTGTCCTGAAACGCCACTCCGCGCTGGCGCAGCATATGCACGGTGTCATAGATGTCGCCGGTGCCGAGCGCGATGTGCTGGATGCCTTCGCCGTGATAGGCGACCAGGTATTCCTGGATCTGACTCTTGTCGTCCGAGCTCTCGTTGATCGGAATCCGTATCTTTCCACACGGGCTGGTCATCGCCTTGCTTTTGAGCCCCGTCAGCTTCCCCTCGATGTCGAAATAGCGGACCTCGCGGAAATTGAACAGCCGTTCGTAGAAGCTCGCCCATTCGTCCATCCGGCCGCGATGCACGTTGTGCGTCAGATGGTCGATCGTCACCAGCCCCGCGCCCTGAGGACGCTGCCCGGCGCCTGCGATCGGCACGAAGTCGATGTCGTAGATCGAGACACCGGCGCCGTCGACCGGGTAACGGTCGACCAGATAAATCAGCGAATCGCCGATGCCCTTGATCGCCGGGATATTGAGCTCCATCGGCCCCGGATGCGCCTCGACGCCCCACGCGCCCTGCTCGATCAGCTTCGCGTAGGCACGGCCGGCGTCCTTGACGCGGAACGCCATCGCGCAGATCGACGGACCGTGCACGCGGGCGAAGCCCTGCGCGAAGCTGCCGGGCTCGGCGTTGACGATGAAGTTGACGTCGCCCTGCCGGTACAACAGCACGTTCTTCGAACGGTGCTTGGCGATCGCCGAAAAGCCCATCTGCTCGAACAGCCGGCCGAGCGCCGCCGGATCCGGCGCCGCGTACTCGACGAACTCGAAGCCGTCGGTTCCGAGCGGATTGTCCCAGAGGGAAGGCGCAGCCATGACTTTCATTTCTCCTGTCGGATCGCCGATGAATCCGAGCATACCGCTGCCCGGGGCCGCCCGCATCCGGCGCGACCGCGGCTTCAGATTCTGCCCAGACTAGCGGGCGACGATCTTGACGCCGGCGAGCTTTTCCTGCGCCTCGATCAGCGAGGCGACGTACTTGTCGCCGAACCCGAGCATGTTGGCGTTGACCAGGCTCTGGTGCACGGCCTCGCCGACGATCGCCGGTGAGGGCAGCGCCTCGACCATGTGGGTGTAATACCGCAGGTCCTTCATCGCGTTGACCAGCGTGAACTTGAGCCCCGAAAGATCGCCGCTTTCGAGCATCTTCCCGGCGGTCATCTGGAAGATCCCCGAGTTCACCGCGCCGGCCGAGATGATCTCGTGCAGCTTCTTGATCGACACCCCGGATTTCGCGCAGGCGGCACAGGCTTCGGCGGTCGCCGTCGCAATCGCCATCGCCATGAAATTGTTGATCAGCTTGAGCATGTGGCCATGTCCCGGGCCGCCGACGTGAATGACGTTCTCGCAGTACGCGGATAACACCGGCTTCAGCTGGGCGAACGTCTTGTCGTCGGCGCCGACCATCGTATTCAGCCGGCCCTCTTCGGCTTCCTTGGGCGTGCGGGCCAGCGGCGCATCGACATACCGCGTGCCCTTCGGCGCCAGGTCGTCGCGGATTTTCGCCGTCGACGAGGGCTCCGCGGTCGAGGTGTCGACGACGATCAAGCCGTCGCGCGCGGCGCCCAGGATGCCGTCGGGCCCATAGACGATCTCCTCGATCTGCGGCGAGCCGGTCACGCACAGGATCACGATGTCGGACGCACGCGCGAGCTCGGCGTTGGTCTTGACCTCCTTCGCGCCGGCCGCGAGTATGTCCTCCGCGGGCTTGCGATTCCTGTGGACGCGAATCGTCAGTGGAAACCCCTTGGCGAGCAGGTTCTTCGCGATGCCGTGGCCCATCAGTCCAAGGCCGATGAAACCGATGCGGGCGGCAGCAGCGTTCACGATGCGGTGCTCATGTCGTTTTTCCTTCGGGAAAAGCCGGCGGAGAGCCGGATTGGTAAGGCGGTCAGGCCAATTCTAGCCGATCGGGAAGCGTTCAGTCGACTGCGGCGGGCTCCGCCGGCGCCAGGCTCGCGCGCCAGCGCTCGTACCAGGTCAGAACGCCGCCGCTGCCGGCGATCACTACCATTCCCGTCAACGCCCAGGCGTCGGGGAACGTCCCGAACAGCGCCCAGGCTGCGATCGTCGAGAACACCAGCTGCACATAGGTGAACGGCGCGATCGCCGACGCCGACGCGAGCCGGAACGCCCGCGTGAACAGCCAATGCCCGATCGAGCCCATGACGCCGATGCCAAGAAACAAGGCCAGGTCGGACGTCGGGTACCAGACGTCGTCGGGCTCGAACGCGATCACGATCGACATCAGCACCGCGCCGCACAGGCAGGGATAGAACAGCAACACTCTCAAGTCTTCGCCGACGAGCTTCCGGGTCAGGATCTGATAGACCGCGTAGGCTGCCGCCGCGGCCAGCGCGAAAAAAGAAGCGCTGTCGAGGATCCCGGTGCCGGGACGCACGATCAGCAGCATGCCCACAAAGCCCGCAGCGGCGAAGCCCCATCGCGGCAAAGTGATGCGCTCGTCCAGCAGCCATCCGGCAAGAAGGGTCACCAGGATCGGACTGGTGTAATTGAGCGCGGTCGCCTCGGCCAGCGGCAGATACTTGACCGCGGTGAAAAAACACAGCGACGATCCGATCAGCACCGTGCCGCGCACCAGATGCAGGCCGGGATGCGCCGTACGCACCAGATTCCAGCGCATCGTCGGTGCCAGCAGCGCAAACATCAGCAGCGCCTGCACACCCCAGCGCGCCCAGACCAGAAGCGGTACCGGATAGCGCTGGCTCAGGTGCTTGACGGTGACGTCGATGCTGGTGAAGCAGGCGCACGCGGCGACGATCAGCGCGATGGCCGCCAGCGGCATGTGCGCAGGTCGAGTCACTCGTCATTTTAGCCGGCGCGGTATCGGCGCGCCAACAGCGGCGCAACGCACCGCGTGCGCTCGAAAGCGCCGATAATGCTGACTGCAGGCACCGGACGGCGAAAAGGCCGCATGGCGTCGATACCATTCAGGAGAAAACATGATCGCTAGACTTTCGGGCTTGCTCGCAGCTGCGCTGCTCGCCTCCGCGCTGTGCTCGAGCTCCGGCGCCGCCGGCGGGCAGGGCCAGAACGCCACGCCGCGCAATCGCGTCGTGATCCAGGTCAGCGACGGCGAGCCCGCCAAGTGGAATCTTGCGCTCAATAATGCGGGCAACATCCAGACCGACCTCGGTGCCGCCAACGTCGACATCGAAATCGTCGCCTACGGGCCAGGCCTCGGGATGCTGAGGGCCGACTCGGTGGTCGGCAACCGGATCGGGGACGCGGTCAAGGCGGGCGTCAAGATCGTCGCCTGCGAGAACACGATGCGCGCCCAGAAGCTCACGCAGGGCGACATGCTGACCGGCATCGGCTACATCCCCGCCGGCGTCGTCGAGCTGATGCAGCGCCAGCAGCAGGGCTGGGCTTACATCCGGCCCTGATCGACGGGCCGGCGGCGCGGTGGCGTCGCCGCCTCGCCCAAGTCCCAGAACAATCCGGTCATGATCTGCAGCCCTTCGCGGGCCACCGCGCAGAGCATGTGCTCGTTCGGCGCGTGCTGCGAGCAGGCCGGATAGGAGTGCGGGACCCAGATCGTCGGCAGGCCGAGCACGTCGGCGAAGCAATCGTTAGGCAGCGCGCCGCCCAGATTGGGCAAGATGACCGGCGGCGCGCCGATGGTCGCCGCAATCGATTCGCTTGCCCAGCGCACCCACGGGTCGGCGGGGTCGAGCCGCGTCGCTTCCATCGGTTCGGTCGTCGCCTGTCGCACGTCGACAATCGCCATTCCCCGCGCGTCCAGGTGCGCGCGCATCGCCGGAATGAACGTGCGCCAGTCGCATCCGGCGACGAATCGCAGTTGCAGGTGGGCAATGGCGCGCGGCGGAATCGCGTTGACCGGCCGGTCCGGATTCCCGGTGCGAAAGGCCAGAACCTCGAGCGCGTTCCAGCCGAAGACGCGCTCGGCCGGGCTTAAGTCCGGCTCACCCCAGTCCGGATCGATCGCCGGACCGCCGGGCTCGCCCGGTTCGACTCTCTCCAGCGCGGTCCTGACCGAGGCGGGAATCGGCCCGGGGCGAAGAGCCTCGACCAGAATACCGCCGCGCGCGTCGACCAGCGCGGCAATCGCATTGGCCAGGATCGTCCCCGGATTGGCGAGCAAGCCGCCCCAGTTGCCGGAGTGATGGGCGCCGTCGCGCAAGCTCACGCTCAAGTCGAAATTGAATACGCCGCGCGAGCCAAGGAAAATCGTCGGCGCGGCGGCACGCAAGCGGGGGCCGTCCGATGCGATCAGTACATCGGCGGACAGCCATTCGGCGCGCCGCTCGCAAGTCTGGCGCAGACCCGGCGACCCGATCTCTTCGCCCATTTCGAGCAGCAATTTGGCGTTGAAGCCGAGCCGGCCGCGACGGGCCAGGATCTGCGCGAGCGCCGCCAGATTGATCGTGTGCTGACCCTTGTTGTCGGCGGTGCCGCGGCCGTACCACCGGCCGTCGGCGACCGCCAGATCCCACGGCGAGCGTCCGCCGGCCCATTGCTCGTCGTATCCGGCGACGACATCGCCGTGGCCGTAGATGAGAACCGTGGGAAGCGCATCGTCCTCGCTTCGTTCGGCGAACAACAGCGGCGGGGCTCCTGCCACCGGATTGGGCCAGATCGCCCATTCGAAGCCGCAGCGCGCGACGCTCGGGCCGATCTCCTCGTTCAGGTAACTCGCGAGCGTGGCGGCGCGCGCAGGATCCTGGCTTTCGGTCCGGAACGCGACCCGCCGTGTGAGCTCGGCCAGCATCGCACCGGAATCGAACCAGGACGCTGCGGCGGCGATCGCTGCGGTTCGGGGGCTGGACATCGAGGTCAGGTGGGTATCAGACGGCCGCGCCGGCCGTTCGGGATTGGAGCGGGTGAAGGGAATCGAACCCTCGTCGTAAGCTTGGGAAGCTTCTGCTCTACCATTGAGCTACACCCGCGCATCTCGCTCGCCGGATTATAGCGAACGCTCCTGTGCGATGGCCGTAGACTACATGCCGCCGGCGACGAAGCTTCCCTGTTACAGGATATGTCGGCGGTGCCCCGACGCCTGGCAATTGCGCGACAATGGTGGGCTGCCCGGGCCGAGGCAATCGCCGATCGCCAGGACCGATAAAGTGGCATCAGCCAAGGCGCGAGCCGAACGGAGCTCGCGTCAGCGATGTCCGAGACACGGCCGACATGCCAAGACGAAAGAACCTCCTTGCGATAGCCGCAGCGCTTGCCGCGCTGGCGGTCGCGGTCGGACTCGTCGCGCAGTACAACAAGGAGTCGCGCGCGGCCGTGCAGAAAGCGCCGCCCAGCGTTCCGGTGACCGCAGCGCCGGTGGTTGCCAAGACGGTACCCGTGCGCCTGATCGCGATCGGCAATGTCGAGCCGTTCACGACCGTGGCCGTCAAGGCACGCGTCGACGGCCAGATCATCAGCGTTCACTTCAAGGAAGGCGACGAAGTCACCAAGGGCGCCCTGCTGTTCGAAATCGATCCGCGGCCGCTCGCGGCGACGCTCAAGCAGGCACAGGCCAGCCTTCTTAAGGACAAGGCGTTGCTCGACCGCGCGGTCGAGCAGGAGAAGCGCTACAAGGATCTGCTGCAGAAGAATTTCATCTCGCCCGACGCCTACGACCAGGTCAAGACGAACATGGACAGCGCGGCGGCCACGGTGCGCGGCGACGAGGCGACGATAGAGAGCGCCCGGCTGCAGCTGGAGTACTGCACGATCCGGTCGCCGGTGACCGGCTACGCCGGCAAGATCGCGATCCAGCAGGGCAACCTGGTGAAGGCCAACGACACCAACCCGCTGGTGACGATCAACCAGATCGTTCCCGTCTACGCGTCGTTCTCGGTGCCGGAACAGCATATTCCCGACATCCGGAAATTCCAGGCCGACGGCGTGCTGCAGGTCCAGGCAGGGTTCGCCAACTCGTCCCATCCGCTGATCAAGGGCAAGCTGTCGTTCATCGACAATACCGCCGACATGACGACCGGGACGATCAAGCTCAAGGCGGAATTTCCGAATGTCGACAAGGCGCTGTGGCCCGGGCAGTTCGTCAACGTCGTGATGACCCTGTACGACCAGAAGGACGCCGTCGTCGCGCCATCGGCGGCGGTGCAGAACGGACCCAACGGCCAGTATGTCTACGTGGTCAAGCCCGACATGACCGTCGAGTTGCGCAACATCAAGGTCACGCGGACCGAGGGTGACGAGACGATCGTCGCCAGCGGCCTGCAGCCGGGCGACCAGGTCGTGACCGTAGGCCAGCTGCGGCTGGCGCCCGGCACACGGGTCAGCGTCGGCAAGGGAACGGAGCCGTCATGAACATCGCCGAGATCTTCGTCCGGCGTCCGGTGATGACGATACTGGTGATGACCGGCATCCTGATCTTCGGCGTCATCGCGTACCGCCTGTTGCCGGTCAACGCGCTGCCCAACGTCGATTTCCCCACGATCCAGGTGCAGGCGCAGCTGCCCGGCGCGAGCCCCGACACGATGGCCTCGGCGGTCGCCACGCCGCTGGAAAAGCAGTTCTCGACCATCGCCGGCATCGACTCGATGACCTCGGCTTCGACCGACGGCATCGCGACGATCACGATGCAGTTTTCGCTCGATCGCAGCATCGATGCGGCGGCGCAGGACGTGCAGTCGGCGATCGCCGCCGCGGCGCGCTCGCTGCCCTCGTCGATGCCCAACCCTCCGACGCAGCGCAAGGTCAACCCGGCCGATGCGCCGATCCTCAATATCGTCCTGTCGTCGGCGACGATGCCGCTGTCGACGGTCGACGACTATGCCGAGAATCTGCTCGCGCAGCAGATCTCGACGATCACCGGCGTCGCGCAGGTCGCCGTGTACGGGTCGCAGCAGTACGCGGTGCGCATCCAGCTTGACCCGAATGCCCTTGCCACGCGCGGCCTGGCGCTGACCGACGTCGAGCAGGCGGTTTCCAACAGCAACGTCAATCTGCCGACCGGAACGCTTTACGGGCGCGACAAGGCGACTTCGGTGCAGGCGACCGGGCAGCTGATGAATGCGGCGGCCTACGCGCCGATGATCGTCGCCTATCGCAACGGCGCTCCGGTCCGGCTGAACGAGCTCGGCCGCGTATTCGACAGCGTGCAGAACGACAAGATTGCCGCCTGGTACAACGGAACGCGCGCGATCATGCTCGCGGTGCAGCGCCAGCCGGGAACCAACACGATCGAGATCGTTGACGCGGTCAGAAAGATTCTTCCGACCTTCGAATCGCAATTGCCGCCGGCGATCAAGCTCAACGTCTTCTATGACCGCTCTGTGTCGATCCGCGCCGCGGTGCACGACGTGCAGATGTCGCTGCTGCTGGCGCTGGTTCTGGTCGTCGCCGTGATCTTCGTTTTCCTGCGCAGCGTGTCGGCGACGATCATCCCCAGCCTGGCGCTGCCGCTGTCGATCATCGGCACTTTCGCGCTGATGTACGCATTCAACTACAGCCTCGACAACCTGTCGTTGATGGCGCTGACGCTGTGCGTCGGCTTCGTCGTCGATGACGCGATCGTGATGCTGGAAAACATCACCCGCCACATCGAAATGGGCAAGTCGCGCATGCAGGCGACGCTTGACGGGTCGAAGGAAATCGGCTTCACGATCGTCTCGATGACCCTGTCGCTGGTCGCGGTGTTCATCCCGGTGATGTTCATGGGCGGCATTCTCGGCCGCCTGTTGCGGGAATTCGCCGTCACGATCATCGTCGCCGTGCTGATCTCGGGCATCGTCTCGCTGACGCTGACGCCGATGCTGTGCAGCCGCATGCTGGTCGACGAGCACAAGAGGAAGCACGGCCGCGTTTATGCGTTCTCCGAACGCGTGTTCGAGGCGGTGCTCGACGGCTACAGGCGCTCGCTGGCGCTGGCTCTGCGCCACCAGGGACTGGTGCTGGCGGCATTCGCCGGCGTCGCCATCTGCACCGGCGTGCTTTTCGCCACGATGTCGAAGGGATTCCTGCCCGCCGACGACAACGGCCAGATCCTGGTATTCACCGAGGCCGCGCAGGACGTCTCGTTCCAGGCGATGTCCGCCATGCAGCGGCAGGTCGCCGAAATCGTCAAGGAGAATCCGAACGTCGAGGGGGCAATGTCGTCGGTCGGTGCCGGCGGCCCCAGCGCCTCGCTCAACGTCGGGCGAATCTTCGTCGCCCTGACGCCGCGCAACACTCGCCCCAATGCCGACACCGTCGTGCAGCAGCTGCGCGGGCCGTTGTCGCGGGTAAGCGGCATCAAGGCATACGTGCAGAACATCCCGGCGATTCGCATCGGCGGACAGATCACCAAGAGCTCGTATCAGTACACGCTGCAGGGCACCGACACGTCGCAGCTGTATCAGTGGGCGCCGAGAATCGAGGAGAAGCTGCAATCCCTTCCCGCGCTGGTCGGTGTGACCAGCGACCTGCAGATCGCCAAGCCGCAGGTCACTGTCGAGATCGACCGCAACAAGGCGTCGGCGCTGGGCGTCTCGGCACAGGAGATTGAGAACACGCTGTACGACGCCTACGGGCAGCGCCAGGTGTCGACGATCTACGCACCGACCAATCAGTACTGGGTCGTGATGGAGTTGCAGCCTCGCTACCAGACCGATGCTTCGGTCCTGTCGCTGCTCTATGTGCGCTCGGCGAGCGGATCGCTGGTGCCGCTCAACAGCGTGGCGACGTTGCGGCCGACGGTCGGGCCGCTTTCGATCAACCATCTGGGCCAGTTGCCCGCCGTAACGATATCGTTCGATCTGAAGCCCGGCGTGGCGATCGGCGACGCCATCAAGGAGATCGACAAGGCGATGGCGGAAATGCGCCCTCCCGCCACGATCATCGGCGTCTACCAGGGCACCGCGCAGGCGTTCCAGTCGTCGTTGCGCGGCATGGGCATCCTCCTGGTGCTCTCGGTTTTCGTCATCTATCTGGTGCTGGGCATCCTGTACGAGAGCTTCATTCATCCGCTGACGATTCTTTCCGGGTTGCCGACCGCCGGCTTCGGCGCGCTGCTGACGCTGCTGCTGTTCGGCGTCGAGCTCAACATGTACGCCTTCGTCGGCATCATCATGCTTGTCGGCATCGTCAAGAAGAACGCCATCATGATGATCGACTTCGCGATCGAGGCGCAGCGCAAGGAGTCGAAGCCCCCCGCGGAGGCGATCTACCAGGCGTGCTTGACGCGGTTCCGGCCGATCATGATGACGACGATGGCAGCATTGATGGGCAGCTTGCCGATCGCGCTGGGGCTCGGGGCGGGTGGCGAAACGCGGCGGCCGCTGGGCCTGGCGGTCGTCGGCGGCCTCGTGGTTTCGCAGGCGCTGACGCTCTACATCACGCCGGTGATCTATCTGTACTTCGAGCGGTTCCAGCAGTGGCTCGCCACGCGACGCGCGACGCACGCGGAAGAGCCCGCGCACGCTGCCGCGGACTGATTCCTCGCGCTTGCCGCCGAACCCGCTTTGGCGTAACCTCGATTCGAACGCTAGGGGTCCCCTCGTGCCATTGAAAGCGAGGAGGTGAGATCAAACCCTTGGTACCTGTGCGGATAATGCCGGCGCAGGGAAGCGTGCTTCACTCTCGTATCGCTCCCCTGCCCGCTCGATCCGCCGCCGCAGAGGAGCACCATGAACGCCAACGACCAGTTTTTCGCCCGCGACGCGCACGTCGACGACGCGGCTGTCCAGCCGCTGCCTAATTCCCGCAAGGTCCACGTTGAGGGCTCGCGGCCGGACCTTCGCGTGCCGATGCGCGAGATCGCGCAATCCGACACGCCGGCGTCGTTCGGGGCCGAAGTCAATCCGCCGCTCGCCGTCTACGACACGTCCGGTCCGTACACCGACCCGACGGTGGACATCGACATCCGCTCCGGCCTGCCGCCGCTGCGCGCGCGCTGGATCGAAGAGCGTGGCGACAGCGCGGAACTCGACGGCCTCACTTCCGCCTATGGCCGGGCGCGCCTTGCCGACGCCGAGCTCGCCGGCATGCGCTTCGACCTGCATCGCAAGCCGCGCCGGGCCAGATCCGGGGCCAATGTCTCCCAGATGCATTACGCGAGGCGCGGAATCATCACGCCCGAGATGGAATTCATCGCGATCCGTGAGAATATGAAACGCGAGGAAACGCTGCGCTCGCTGCCCGAGCTGGTGACGCGCCAGCATCCGGGTCAGAGCTTCGGCGCGGCGATTCCCGATCTCATCACGCCCGAGTTCGTTCGCGCCGAAGTCGCGCGCGGCCGCGCGATCATCCCGGCCAACATCAACCATCCGGAAACCGAGCCGATGATCATCGGCCGGAATTTCCTGGTGAAGATCAATGCCAATATCGGCAACTCGGCGGTCAGCTCGTCGATCCAGGAAGAGGTCGAGAAGATGACCTGGGCGACGCGCTGGGGCGCCGACACGGTGATGGATCTTTCGACCGGCAAGAACATCCACGAGACGCGCGAATGGATCATCCGCAACTCGCCAGTGCCGATCGGCACGGTGCCGATCTACCAGGCGCTGGAAAAGGTCGACGGCAAAGCCGAGGAACTGACCTGGGAAATGTACCGCGACACGCTGATCGAGCAGGCCGAGCAGGGCGTTGATTACTTCACCATCCACGCCGGCGTGCTGCTGCGCTATATCCCGCTCACCGCGAAGCGCATGACCGGCATCGTCAGCCGCGGCGGCTCTATCATGGCCAAGTGGTGCCTGGCGCATCACAGGGAGTCGTTTCTCTATACGCGCTTCGAGGAAATCTGCGAGATCATGAAGGCGTATGACGTCTCGTTCAGCCTGGGCGACGGCTTGCGCCCCGGATCCGGTTACGACGCCAACGACGAGGCCCAGATGGCCGAGCTCGCCACTTTGGGCGAACTGACGCAGGTCGCGTGGAGACACGACGTGCAGACGATGATCGAAGGTCCGGGGCACGTGCCGATGCACCTGATCAAGCACAACATGGACGAGCAGCTGCGGCTTTGCGGCGAAGCGCCGTTCTACACGCTGGGCCCGCTGACTACCGACATTGCCCCGGGCTACGACCACATCACCTCCGCGATCGGCGCGGCGATGATCGGCTGGTACGGGACGGCGATGCTCTGCTATGTAACGCCCAAGGAGCACCTTGGCCTGCCGAACAAGGCCGACGTCAAGGATGGCATCATGGCCTACAAGATCGCCGCGCACGCCGCCGACCTCGCCAAGGGTCATCCAGGCGCGCAGATCCGCGACAACGCATTGTCCAAGGCGCGCTTCGAGTTCCGCTGGGAGGACCAGTTCAACCTCGGGCTCGATCCGGACAAGGCGCGCGAATTCCACGACGAGACCCTGCCGCAGCATGGCGCCAAGCTGGCGCATTTCTGCTCGATGTGCGGCCCGCATTTCTGCTCGATGAAGATCACGCAGGACGTCCGCGACTACGCGGCGAAGCTGGGCGTCGACGAGTCGGCGGCGCTGGAAAAGGGCATGGAATCGAAGGCGATCGAGTTCGTCAAGAGGGGCGCCGAAATCTATAGCAAGGCCTGAGCGGCACACATCCAGGCCTCCGGTCGAGCCTCAGCGTCCGCCGAATCGGGGACAACAGGATGAAACGCAAGAGCGCGCCGGGCCGCACGGCCGCCGCCATCCGCATAGGCGTCTCCGGCTGGCGCTATCCGCCGTGGCGCGGCGTGTTCTACCCGAAGGGGCTGCAACAGCGGCGGGAGCTGGAATTCGCTTCGCGTGTGTTTCCCTCGATCGAGCTCAACGGCTCGTTCTATTCGCTGCAGCGGCCGGAAAATTATGCAAGCTGGTACGACGAGACGCCATCCGGCTTTGTCTTCAGCGTCAAGGCGCCGCGCTTCATCACCCACATCAAGCGGCTGCGCGACATCGGCGCGCCGCTCGCCAATTTTTTTGCCTCGGGAGTCGCCAACCTGCGCGAAAAGCTCGGACCTATCCTCTGGCAGCTGCCGCCCACGATGCGTTACGACCGGGAGGTGCTCGAGGGTTTCCTGGCATCGCTGCCGCGGGATACTGCCGCCGCCTCGCGGCTAGCCCGGCGCCACGACGCCAGGGTCACCGGACGCGCGCGAATCGCCTTCGGGCCGGCGCGCCGGCTGCGCCACGCGCTGGAAGTGCGCCACGACAGCTTCATCGATCCGGCGCTCGTCGATCAATTGCGCCGGCATGACGTCGCGCTGGTCATCGCCGACACCGCGGGCAAATGGCCGCAGGTCGGCGACGTTACTGCGGATTTCGTCTACATCCGTCTGCACGGCGATGAAGAGCTTTACCGCAGCGCCTATATCGAGCCGGTGTTGACGCTGTGGACCGAACGCATCCGCGCCTGGACCGATGGCGGCGAGCCGAGCGGCATCAAGCGTATCTCGCATGAGCCCGCACCCGCGGCCGGCCGGCGCGAGGTCTTTTGCTATTTCGACAATACCGACAAGGTCGAAGCGCCGGCGAACGCGCGCCGGCTGATGGAAAAGCTGAACGTGGAGTGGTCAGCACCGGATCGACCGGCGGCGCCATAAGACAAAGTAGACGACCAGGTTGATCAGCAGCACCGCAGCGCCGATCGAGACCTGCAGTTCGCGCGTCAGCCCGGCCGGATAGATCAGCGCCACCAGATAATGCTCGACAAAGTCGCCGCCGTATCCGGCTTCGCCGGCGCTGCGGCGCAGCGCTATTTCCAGCGGCGTCAGCGGGCAGATCCATCCGCTGAATTCGATCAATGCGGCCCACGCCACCGCGGGAAGATGCAGCCACGCGAGACGTGGTATGCGCAACACCAGCAGGCCGCCGAATACCACGAAGAGTACGAATGCCAGGTGCGCCGCAAGGACGGCATCGGCGGCGAAGCGGTACGGCATGAGCATGGAAGGGAGGCTTCCGCGGCGGCGGGGCCGAGAGTGGCGCGGCGCAGCGCCGACGAGGAAGCGCTACTTGCCTGAGGGCACCGTGACCTTGCGATCGGCCATGTGCCGCAGGTAGGCCAAGAGATCGGTCAGATCGCGATCGCTCAACAACCGCGTCTCGAAGGCAGGCATCTTGGCCGCGGGCCAGCGGCGCAGCGACTGAGGATCGCGGATCAGCCGCCGCAGTGCATCGACGCGCATGTATTCGGTGGGGTTGTATGGGATATTCAGATCCGGACCGACGGTCGCGTCGCCGCCGAGGTTCAGCGTGTGGCAGACCGAGCAGTTCTTTTCGAACACAGCGTATCCGCGCCGCACCGTGTCGTGCGCCGACACCGCCGGGGCAATCATCGGATAGCGCTTGGCCAGCGGCGCGACGGCCTCGATGCGGGCGACCTGGTACGGCCACTGCTCCGGCGTGATGCGCGCACGCTCGGGATTGAGCCACACCAGGTAGAACGGCCCCGCGCTGGCGCCGCCCTCGGGCTTGAGCGGTGGCCACGCCGCGTCGACCGGCTCGATCGCGAGATACGCGATCGCGCCGCTTCGCGCCAGCAGCAGCGCCGCCGGAAGCGTTGCGACAAAGCCATCGCTGGCGACAAAGCGCAGCGTGTCGTCGGGCGCCACCCCTTCGAGCAGGCTCGCTGCGGGCACGGCGCGGAAGCTCATGTCGCGCTTGTAGGCGACATCGTCCGGTATGGTGACGCTGGTCGCCGCCGGCATGCCGAGCAGGCTCGCCGGAGCGTAGGTCGTCGTCCGCCCGGCGACGGTAACCGTGAGATTGGCCTCGGCGGCTGACGCGACCGCCGAAAAACCAAGCGCGAGGCCCAGGACGCCTGTCAGCCTCGCAAGAAGGCGCAGCATCGCGCTCATTCCTCGTGCGCGGCGAGGCGCACGATATAGCCGCCGGACTTTTCGTCGCGCTCGAGTCGAAGGCTCCCCGCCTGTTCGGCCGCCTCGAGCATGCCGTTGAACGAGCGGAAGCCGTAATACGATTCGTTGAAGCCGGGACGCACGCGCTTGACCGCCTGCTTGACCATCGATCCCCAGATCTTGTCGTCGCCGCCGCGCTCGGACACCAGTGCCTCGACGGTGCTGACGATAATGTCGATTGCTTCCTGCTGCCGGCCGGCGTCGGCCTGCTTCGCTTCCGCCCGCGGCGCTTGAGGCGCGCTCGAGTCCCTGGCTTCGACGTGGCCGGAAAGCGCTTCGGCGCCTTTCTTCTTGGCGCCTCCGCTCCCAGCTGCTTTCCTGGCGCCGGCCTTGCGCGACTCCGCCTTCTTCTGCTCCCTCACTAAGTCGTCGTAAAAAATGAACTCGTCGCAATTCGCGATCAGCAAGTCGGAGGTCGAATTCTTGACGCCGACGCCGATCACCACCTTGTTGTTCTCGCGCAGCTTGGACACCAGTGGCGAGAAATCGGAGTCGCCGCTGATGATCACGAAGGTCTCGACGTGCGATTTGGTGTAACAAAGATCGAGTGCGTCGACCACCATGCGAATGTCGGCCGAATTCTTGCCCGACTGGCGGACGTGCGGAATTTCGATCAGCTCGAATGATGCCTCGTGCATCGGCGCCTTGAATGCCTTGTAGCGGTCCCAGTCGCAGTAGGCCTTTTTGACGACGATGCTGCCTTTGAGCAGCAGGCGCTCGAGCACTTTGCCGATGTCGAACCGCTCGTACTTGGCGTCCTGGACGCCGAGCGCGACGTTCTCGAAATCGCAGAACAGCGCCATGTTGGTGACTTCGGGAGCGTTGGCCATGAGGATCTTGGAAAATGGCTGGCGAGCGAGGCTCGCTCAACCGGGCATCATAGCGCAACGACCGCCGTGCAGGCGCCTTCGAAGCGATGCCGCGCATTCCGCAACCGGACGAGGCCGGTTTAGACTTACGGTTTGCGCCCAAACCCGCCCGAAGGAGGCACTATGCTTCGCCGCTTGCTGTTGGTCGTTGCGCTGCTGCCGGCTGCCGCATTTGCCGCCGGATCGTTCACGCTTTCGAGCGCCGAAATCAAGCCGGGCGCGACCATAGCCGAAGCGCAAGTGTTCAAGGGGTTCGGCTGCGAGGGAGGCAACGTTTCGCCGTCGCTGGCATGGAAGAATGCGCCCGCGGGCACGAAAAGCTTCGCGTTGACCGTCTACGATCCCGACGCTCCGACGGGCAGCGGCTGGTGGCATTGGGTGATGTTCAACATCCCCGCCGACGTCAACGCGCTTCCCGCTGGCGCCGGCGATTCCGCTGGCGGCAAGGCGCCGCGGGGCGCCATCCAGTCGCGCACCGATTTCGGCAAGCCCGGCTATGGCGGCCCCTGTCCACCGAACGGCGACCGGCCGCACCGCTACATTTTCACGATCCACGCGTTGAAGGTCGATCATATCGACGCCGATCAGGACGCGAGCGGAGCCCTGGCGGGCTTCATGATCAACGCCAATCAGATCGGCAAGGCGACATTCACCGGAAAATACGGCCGCAAGTGACAACGGGCAGACGAGCGAAGCGATGAGCGCGGCCGTCCCGACACTGTCGCTGCTCGAGGCGCGCATTCTCGGCGTGCTGGTCGAAAAGCAACACACGGTGCCGGACATCTATCCGCTCAGCCTCAATGCGCTGACTGCCGGATGCAATCAGAAAACCAGCCGCGATCCGATATTGCACGCCAGCGAGAGTGAGGTTCAGGCCGGCATCGACCGGCTGCGCGGCGACTCGCTGGTCGTCGAATCGAGCGGTGGCCGGGTGATGCGCTACGCGCACAACGTCGAGCGCGTGCTGGCACTGCCGTCGCAGGCGGTGGCGCTGCTCGCCACGATGATGCTGCGCGGACCGCAAACCATCGGCGAGCTCCGCATCAATTCCGATCGCCTGCACCGGTTCGCCGACGGCTCGGCCGTCGAAGGTTTCCTGAACGAGCTCGCGGAGCGCAGTGCCGGAGCGCTGGTCGTCATGCTGCCGAGGCTTCCCGGCGCGCGCGAAAATCGCTGGATGCACCTGTTGTCCGGGACTCCCGCCGACGTGCCCGCGGACATCGATTCGGCCGCGGCGCCGCCGCGTGACGACACGCTGCGGACGGAAATCTCC
>Ga0207711_10000088_pt1 | contig 98086 bp, 90 predicted proteins | sample KBSS34metaG_FD_184401 | JGI IMG/M metagenome (GOLD analysis project Ga0207711, IMG submission 184401) | Switchgrass rhizosphere microbial communities from Kellogg Biological Station, Michigan, USA - KBS S3-4 metaG (SPAdes) (version 2) | ecosystem: Host-associated > Plants > Roots > Rhizosphere... | reverse complement strand
GTAGCAGAGCGAGGCGCCGGAATAGCGGATCCGGGTCGGGAACAGCTCGGCGATAAACGCCCCCTGAGGCCCGTTCATGGCGGAGTGCACCGTGACCCCGACCGCCATGGCGAGCACGATGAGCGCGGGGCTCTTGGTCTCCAGCAGCGGATAGAAGATGAAGGCCCAGACGATCAGGCCCGCCGCGCCGAAGCCGTAGACGGGCCTGCGCCCGATCCTGTCGGAGAGCCAGCCCCAGAGCGGCATGGTCAGCGCCCCCAGGGCCGCGCCGGCCAGCACCCCATTCAGCGCCACGCTGCGCGACAGGTGCAGCATCTCGGTGATGTAGGTGATGCCGAACGCGGTCATCAGGTAGAAGCTGATGTTCTCGCCGAACTTCAGGCCGCCCCCCAGCACGACCTGCCAGGGCCGGCGCTTGAGCGTCTCCAACACCGGCGCCGCGTGCGCCTCGGACGCCTCGAGCGCGGCCTCGAACACCGGCGTCTCCTCCAGCGACGCGCGAACCCACAGCCCGATGCCGATCAGCACCACGGACAGCAGGAACGGAATGCGCCAGCCCCAGGCGAGGAATTGGTCGGGCGGCAGAGTCGCGGCCAGGATCGCCAGCACCAGCGTCGCCAGGAAATTGCCGAAACCGCCGCCGGCCTGGGTGAAGCCTGTCCAGAGCCCCCGGCGCTTCGCATCGCCGAACTCGGCCGACATCAGGATCGCCCCGCCCCACTGGCCGCCCAGGCCGAAGCCTTGCGCCAGGCGCAAGATCACCAGCATGATCGGCGCGGCGATCCCCACCTGGCTGTAGGTCGGCAGCACGCCGATCAGGAAGGTCGCCACGCCCATGATCAGCATGCTGATGGTGAGGATGCGCTTGCGCCCGACCCGGTCGCCGTAGTGGCCGAAGATCACGCCGCCGAACGGCCGCGCCATGAACCCCACGCCATAGGTCGCGAACGCCAGCATGGTCCCGGTCAGCGGCGTCGAGCTGGTGAAGAACACCTTGCCGAACACCAGCGCCGCAGCCGAGCCGTAGAGTAGGAAGTCGTACCACTCCACCGTCGTGCCGATGGCGCTGGCGAAGATCACCTTGCCGCCCAGGCGCGGCTTGGCGCGGGGCGCGGCGTCAACCGGGACAGCGGTCATCGGCCGATCTTACCTGTCGAGAAGGCGTCGATTTCGGCGAAGGTCAGGCCCTTGGTCTCGCGCGCCTTCAGCGCCGAGAACGCACTTATCGCGCCGGCGACCGCCAGGTAGATCGCGATCGGGACCCAGGACTTGTACCGGTCCAGCAGGAAGAGCGCGATGATCGGCGCCAGGGACCCCGCGAAGATCGATGTCGCCTGATAGGCCAGCGAGGCGCCGGAGTAGCGCATCCGCGTCGGGAACAGCTCGGCGATGAACGCCGCCTGCGGGGCGTACATCAGCGCGTGGCAGACGAGGCCTCCGATCATCGCCAGCACGATCAGCGGCATCTGGCCGGTGTCGATGAGGCGGAAGAAGACGAAGCCCCACCCGGCGATCCCCGCCGCCCCGAGGAAATAGAGCGGCCGGCGCCCGATCTTGTCCGACAGCGCCGCGAAGATCGGGATCAGCACCACCTCGACGCCTGTCGCGATCAGCATGGCGTTGAGCGCCAGCGCGCGCGTCAGATGCGCGTGGTCGACGATGTAGGTCAGGCCGAAGGTGGTCACGACATAGAAGCTGATGTTCTCGGCGACGCGTAGGCCGGCCCCGATGGCGATGCCGCCCGGCCGCTCGCGGATGGCGTCCATCACCGGCGCCCTGGGTTGGCCGGCGTCCTCCATCGGCTACTGGGTCAGCGGGCTTTCGGCCAGGCTCACGCGGACCCAGTAGCCGATTCCCACCAGAACCGCCGACAGCAGGAACGGCACGCGCCAGCCCCAGCTCAGGAAGTCGGCGTTCGACATCACCGCCGACATCACCGCCAGCACGGCGGCGGCCAGCAGGTTGCCCGCCGGCACGCCCGCCTGTGGCCAGCCAGCCCAGAACCCGCGTCGCTTGGCCTCGCCATATTCGGTGACCATCAGCACTGCGCCGCCCCACTCGCCGCCGACCGCGAAGCCTTGCACCAGGCGCAGCAGCACCAGACCGATCGGCGCGAGAATGCCGACCTGCTGGAACGTCGGCAGGAGCCCGATCAGGAACGAGGAGGCGCCCATCAACAGCAGGCTGAGCATCAGGAGCTGCTTGCGCCCGATCCGGTCGCCGAAATGGCCGAACACCAGGCCGCCCAGCGGCCGCGCCGCGAAGCCCAGCGCATAGGTCGCGAACGACAGCATCACGCCGGTGACCGGATCCGACTTCGGGAAGAACAGCTTCCCGAACACCAGCGCCGAGGCCGAGCCGTAGAGGAAGAAGTCGTACCACTCGATGGTGGTGCCGATCATCGAGGCCAGCACCACCTTGCGCAGGTTGGCGGCAGGCGAAAGCGCCGGCGCGGTCGCAGTGGTCAAACGGAACCCTCCCAAGGCGGCCCGCTCTTGTGACGGGTCCGGCCCTCAGGATGGCATGCGGTGTCGGCTAAGCGAAGTCCTTCGCCAGCTCGGCCCGCGTAGCCGGGGTCAGGCCTGCCAGGTGGCTGTATTCGTCATGGCTGCAGCCGATCATGATCTGGGTGGCCGGATCGCGGAACCGGGCGATCTGCTCGGCGCGCAAGGTGAAACGCACGAACAGCACAGAGGAGGTCTTGCCGTCTTCGCGGGTGCGCTCGACATCGCCCTCGGAGACGCCCAGGGCGGCCTCCGTGCCGATGGCGATGAAGAAGCAGTCCTCCACGCCGCCCAGCCGGGCCAGCGTCTCAGCCCGGCGCACCGGATCGTCGATCTCGAACATGATCGTCGCCACCAGCTCCGAGCCCTGCGGGATCAGCGGATTGTAGGCGGCCAGCTCGTCGGGAACCTGCGCGGCCCCGCCCTTCTCGGTGAGCAGCATCTCCTGCACCTGGAAGAGCATGGTGTCGAAGCTCTCGAACAGGATGGTGCAGACCGGCCCGAGCGACACGCGGCGCAGTCGCTTGATCGGCAGCAGGGCGGCGCGGCGCTCGCGGCGCTGGCGCGCATATTCGTCGTCAGGGATCAGATCGGAGGGGGTGATCTGACGCTTGGCGGGGGGCATGACTTGCTCCTTCATGTCGCCCCGTAGGCTCGGGCGAAAATCTCGATGGGATGGGCCTGCCGCGGCGTCCCCGGCGCCGCGTCAGGGGTTTCGGCGACCAGCAGCTGGCCGAGGTGTTTGCAGGCCAGCGGACAGTCGGAACAGAGCGTCTCGGTGGCCTTCGCCGCGACCTGTTTCGCCGTCGGGCGGCCGACCTTGCGGGCCACCGCCGAAGTGGGCTTCATCACCCCGAAGGTGCCGCCGTGGCCCGAACAGCGCTCCACCAGCTCGACCCGCGTGTCCGGGATCAGCCGCAGCATCTCGGCCGACTTCGCGCCCATGTTCTGCGCGCGTGCGTGGCAGGCGTGGTGCAGGGTGACGCCGCCCTCCACCGGCGTCAGGCCGGGCGCCAGACCATAGGCCTTGGACAGCTCGACCACATATTCGCAGATATCCTTGGTCGCCCGCGACAGCGCGACCACGGCCGTGTTCTGCGGCTCCAGCAGCGGCCACTCGAACTTCATCATCAGGCCGCAGGAGGCGGTCAGCGCGACCACGTCGTAGCCATCTTCGATCAGCGGCGCGAAGACCTTGGCCACGCGCTCGGCGCGGCCCGCCACGTCCTTCAGATCGCCGCCCTCGAGCTGCGGCATGCCGCAGCATTCCGGATAGACCAGCTTCACCTCGACGCCCTGTAGCGCGAGCACCTTGGCTGCGGCCACCGCGGTATCGGGCTCGTTGTAGTCGACGAAGCAGGTCGCATAGAGCGCGACCTTGCGCTGACCGAACGCCGGGCCCTCAGGGTTCGGCGCCAGCGGGCTCTTCAACCGATCGGTCGCCGTCTTCGAATGGTACTTCGGCAGTTCGACCTCGGCGTCGATCTGGGTGATGGCCTCGAGCAGCTTGCGCAGCGGCGTGTTTTTCCGCGCGCTCATGGCGTTGGCCAGCGCAGCCACAGGCTTGGCGAGCCTGCCGTTGCGGTCGGTCATCCCGAGCTGCTCGCGCACGAAATGCCGCTCGCCGGCGCGGCGCTTCGCGGCGCGATAGCGGACGATCAGGTGCGGGATGTCGATGTCGAAGACATGCGGCGGGACATACGGGCACTTGGTGAGGAAGCACATGTCGCAGAGCGTGCAGGCCTCATCGACCTTGGCGTAGTCGGCCTTGGCCACGCTATCCAGTTCGCCGGTCTTGCTCTCGTCGATCAGGTCGAACAGGCGCGGGAAGCTGTCGCACAGATTGAAGCAGCGGCGGCAGGTGTGACAGACGTCGAACTGCCGTTCCATCTCCGCCTCGACCTTGGCCAGGTCGTAGTAGTCATCATCGCGCCAGGCGATCGGATGGCGGAACGGCGCATCGAGACTGCCCTCTCGGGGCGGGCCTGCGCCCCCGTCTCCGGGCGTCTTCCCATCAACTTGGTTTGGGGGACTGTCGCTCACCTGTGATCCTGCCGCGTGAAACCGTCGGCGGCGGCCGTTGTGGCCGCCGCCTCAGGTTAATGCCGATTGATCCGCAAAAGGATCAGTCGAGGGTGTCGAGCGCGCGCTGGAAGCGGCCGGCGTGGGACTTCTCGGCCTTGGCCAGCGTCTCGAACCAGTCGGCGATCTCGTCGAAGCCTTCGTCGCGGGCGGTGCGCGCCATGCCCGGATACATGTCGGTGTATTCGTGGGTCTCGCCGGCGATGGCGGCCTTCAGGTTGTCGCCCGTGGCGCCGATCGGCAGGCCGGTGGCCGGATCGCCGACGGCTTCCATGAACTCCAGGTGGCCGTGCGCGTGGCCGGTCTCGCCTTCCGCCGTGGAGCGGAACACCGCGGCCACGTCGTTGTAGCCTTCCACATCGGCCTTCTGGGCGAAGTAGAGATAGCGGCGGTTGGCCTGGCTCTCGCCCGCGAAGGCGGCCTTCAGGTTCTCGAGGGTCTTGCTGGCGGCGAGGCTCATGATGGTCTCCGTGGACTGGGTGGACGACTTCAATGGCCTACTAGCCCCACGAACGGAAATAGAGCCAATCGTTTGTCTCTATCGATGAGATCGAGAACCTCTATGCGGAACCGGCGGCGGTCCGCCGGGTTAGCTTCCCTGAACACCGGAGGCTCCAGCCATGACCGACAAGAAAGACATTCAGGGCGAAGGCAACTACGACGCCGCCCGCAAATTCGACGCCGAGGAACGCGCCTTCGTGAAATCCGGTCAGGTCGAGAAGAAGGCCAAGGAAGCCGAGGACGCCCTCGATGGTCCTGAAGGCGAGGAGCTCGAACGGGCTCGCAAGGAGACCGGAGAACGCGGGGCGACGCCGGAGCGCTAGCTCGCCAAGCATCCCCGACGTTCGAAAGATTGGGTTGCCTTCCGCCACGTCTGCGACCCACGCTGTTCCCAAGCCCAAGAAAAGCTGAGGAACCGCCATGTCCATCGACTTTGAAATCCCCGCCGAGGCCAAGGCCATCCGCGAGAAGGTCCGCCAGTGGGTGCATGACGAATGCATCCCGGCCCAGGAGAAGATCAAGGACAAGGCGAGCTACAAGAAAGTCATCGACGAGCTGCGCAAGAAGGCCCGCGCCCAGGGCCTATGGATGCCCTTCGTGCCCAAGGAATATGGCGGCATGGGCCTGGGCCCGCTGGCCAACGCCCTGGTGCAGATGGAGCTCGGCGAGAGCTACGTCGGCGCGCTCTCCATGAACAGCCAAGGTCCGGACGACGCCACCATCCTGACGCTCATCGCCCACGGCACCGAGTTCCAGAAGGATAAGTTCCTCAAGCCGCTGCTGAATGGCGAGAAGCGCGTCTGCTATTCGATGACCGAGAAGGCCGCCGGCGCCGACGCCACCGGCATGCGCACCACCGCGGTGAAGGACGGCAACGAGAACTACGTCCTGAACGGCGAGAAGTGGTTCTCCTCCGCCGCCAGCGCCGCCGACTTGGCTCTGGTCATGGCCCGCACCGACACCGAAGGTCCGCGCCACCAGCAGTTCTCGACCTTCATCGTCGAGCTGCCGAACCCCGGCTACAAGATCAAGCGCGACATCCCGACCATGGCGGCCGAAGGGCCGCTGAGCCACATCATGGGCGGCGGCCACTCCGAGATTGAGATCAAGGACCTTGTGGTCCCGGCCGAGAACATCGTCGGCGGCGAAGGCAAGGGCTTCGACATGGGCCAGCATCGCCTGGCCTACGGTCGCCTGCGCCACGGCATGCACAACATCGCCATGGCCCAGCGCGCGCTGGATCTGGCCGCCGCGCACATCACCACCCGCGAGACTTTCGGGCGCAAACTCGATGAGCGCCAGGCGGTCCAGTTCATGATGGCCGAGTGCGCGAGCCAGCTCTACATCTCGCGCCTGATGCTCCTGCACATCGCCTACAAGGCGGAGAAGGGCATGGACATGCGCCAGGAGAATTCCATCGCCAAGGTCTACCTGGCGCACATGGTGCACCACGTGGTCGACACCGCGATCCAGCTGCACGGCGCGCTCGGCTACAGCCGCGATACCCCGCTCGCCGCCTGGTACACCCACATCCGCAGTCAGCGCCTGGTGGACGGCCCGGACGAGGTGCACCGCTGGACCGTGGGCCGCAACGTCATCAAGGCCTTCAAGGCCACCGGCAGCACCGCCGGGGCCTGTGGCGGCGACCTGCTCTAGACCGCAGGCGCGGCCTTGAACTCGGCTTCGATGGTCAGGGTCACCTTGTCGCCAAGCGCCGGCAGGTAGGTCTTGATCCCGAAGTCGGAGCGGTTGATCTCGGCGCTGCCGGCGAAGCCCAGCGAGTACTTGCGGTCGACCGGATTGACGCCGCCCTGGACGAAGGTGGCGTGCACGACCACCGGCTTGGTCACGCCATGCAAGGTGAGGTCGCCGGTGATATCCGCCGTGCGCTCCCCCGTCGGGCTGACCTTGGTGGCGTGGAAGCCGGCGGTCGGGAACTTGGCGACGTCGAGGAAGTCCGCAGACTTCAGGTGGGTGTCCAGCGCCGGGTTGAGGGTGCCGAGCGAGGTGGTGTCCACCGTCACGTCGAGGCCCGCGGCGCCCAGCGCCTTCGGATCGAGCTTGAGGCTGGCGTTCACGGCGGAGAACTGGCCGACGTAGGTGGAAAAGCCGAAGTGGCTGACCGACCAGGTGATCTTGCCATGCGACGGATCGAGCTTGAACGTCCCGGCCTGCACGGCGGCGGGCGAGTCGCTGATCGCCTGGGCGTGGGCGGCGGGCGAGACGGCCAGGACGGCGACCAGGGCCAGGGCGGTGGTGGAGATGAGGTGACGCACGCGAATGCCTCCAAAGGCAGGTTGGGTTCGCGGCGATAACTAGGTCTTGCCGGGAGAATGATAATCGCTCGCCTGAGCGTGAGACTCTTTCCAGATTGGAACTAAGCCTTAGGGCCGCTTCAGGCTGGCGATGTAGTCGCGAACCACTGCCAGGCCTTCCTCGTGGACCAGGGAGCGGCCGAGTTCGGGCATCATGACGCCCGGGTCGGTGGAGGCCATCCGGTAGGCGATGATCGAGGCGTCGGGGTGGCCCGGCACGATGTCGACCTCCAGGTCACCTGAGCCCTTGCCCGCCGCCACCGGCCGTTTGCCGAAGCCCAGCCGGTTGGGCCGCGCCTCCTCCAGATCGAGGAACAGGCCGGTGTTGGACGCCATGCCTCGGGCGTTGTGGCAGTGGCCGCAGTTGCCGTCGAGATAGGCCCGCGCGCGGTCCGCCAGCGGCGCGCGAGGATCATCCCAGACCGCCGTGCGCGGGACATTTCCGGGCGCCGGCGCACCCTCCAGCAAGCCGGTCCGGCTCCAGTGCGCGAGCTGATTCTCCGCGCCCTCGGCATAGGCGAAGTCGCCGTTCAGGTTGCGCGCCTTGACCCCGATCGGCGCGATGCGGCCGGACAGCGAGTGGCACTCCTTGCACTGATTGGAATTGGGCACCTTGTAGTCGACCTGGCGGCTCTGGCCCTTGGCGTCGACGAAGCTGACATCGATGCGCGGCCCGGCGCGCTTCAGCACCGCCTGCGTCTGCTCGGCGTTCCACACATAGGTCTGCGCGATCCAACCGGAGCGACGATGGATCAGCAGCCGCGTCTCCAGCTTGCGGACATTCTCGCCCGGACGCCGGAAGTCGGCCGGATAAGCGAAGGTCTTGATCAACGCCGCGCCCACCGGCAGGTCCAGCGCCCCGGTCGGCCGATACTTCGCCTTCGCGCCCGGCGGCAGGAAGATGAAGCGGGTCTTCTCCGCATAATCGCTGAACAGCGGCGTGTTCAGCGCATAGGGCGTGACACCGGCGTTGGGGTGCTGTGCGTTGTCGTCCGTGAACAGACGATAGTCGGCCAGCGTGGGCGCTGGCTTGGCAGCCAGCAGAACATCCAGCGCGACGCCGCCGGGCGCGGGCGCGGCGCCCAGGCAGACCACCGCCGCCAGCGCGGCGAACATCCTCATCATAAGCCAGCTTGCGCCTTGGGTAGGACCACCGCCTTCGGCTCGGTCATCGGCCCGTCGTCGATGGACGGGACCACCGCAGGCTTGGCCGAGAAGATGTTGCCGGGCGCGTCGAAGTGCAGGTTGGCCACCGGCCCGTCCAGCAGGCGCACATGCACCACCTCCGGCCCGGTCCCCCCCTTGCGCGTGTAGTTGGTCACCCCGTCCCAGATCACTGGCGGCAGAGCTCCGCCCAGCGCCTTGGCCACCACGTCGCCGCCCGGGAACTGCGGGTCCCAGCCGTTCTTGCCGATCTTGTTGTCGCGCACCACGATGTCGCGCGGCAGCGGGTCATAGGTCAGGTCGTCGTACTTCTGGGTGTAGCTGACCAGCATCACCGCGGCGGTCTTGTTCTGGTCGATCTCGTTGCCGAACACATGTACGTCGCGGTTGGCCATCAGCATGATGCCGGTGCCGGTCGGCACGTCACGGACGATCGCACCCTTGCGAGCGAAGTTTGGCGTGTCGTTCAACACCACCTTGTTGTTGAACACCCGCGTCGAATGCCCGCCCATCTGCGGCAGGTTCGGCAGGTCGAACACCAGGATGCCGCCGGCGTTGTGCGTCGCGACGTTGTCGTGCACGTCGGCGTTCATCGAGTTCTCGATCTCGATTCCGGCCACGTTGAACTCCGCGCGGCTGTTGCGGATGATGATCATCTTCGACTGGCCCACATAGATGCCGGCGTCGGCCGCGCCCTTCACCGTCACCTTGTCGATCAGCACATTGGTCGAGGCCACCGGATAGACCCCATAGGCGCCGTTGGTGTCCTTCGGACCGCCGGTCCATTCGACCCGCAGGTTCAGGAAGCTGATCTGGTCGACGCCCTTGGACTTGATCCCGTCGCCCTTGGAATCCTCGACCGCCAGGTCGCGCACGGTCACCTTGTTCGAGGTCACCAGGAACGCCTCGCCGGAGCTCTTCTGGCCTTTGAACGACAGCACGGTCGCCTCCGGCCCCGCGCCCTTCACCGTCACGCCCGCCACGTCCAGCGACAGGCCATCGGTCAGCTCGTAGCGGCCGGCGGCGATCATCACCGTGTCGCCCGGCTTGGCGTCCAGCAGGGCGGTCTGCAGCTTCTCCTGCACGTCGCCGCCGGGCGCAACGTTGAGCGTCTTGGCGTCTGCCGCGCCGGCGATCAGCGCCGCGGTGCTCGCAGCGATCAGCAAGGTCTTCATGGTTCGCGTCCTCCGCGGCGCAGAGTGACGCGTTCCCCGCACGGCAATCAACTGCTTAGCCTTTGAAGTTTCGGAAGGTGATCGAGTAGCGATGCTCGGCCACCGGCGGGATCGAGTGCTCCCAGTCGGTCCGCGAGGCCCCGCTCAACACATAGGCCGAGCGCGGCTGCAGCGTCAGCGTCTTGCGCGCAAATCCCTCGCCCACGCGACGCCGAAACCGGAACGCGCACGGTGAAAGCAGGCTGATCCCCACCACCTGGGCGAACACCGGCCGATCACGATGCCAGCCGATCGGCGCGCCGGGCAGGTATTCGTTCAGCAGCACCTGCTGCAGGTCCTTCGCCTCCAACCCGGCCAACGCCGCCGCCCGCGCGCGGACTGGCAGGAGCTGGCCCGGAATGTCGTCAGCCTTCTCCAGATGGCTCTTGGTGAAGTCGTACTTCCAGCCGAACGACACCACGCGCCGCCGCGCCTCGTAGCCCTGGAACAGGAACGGCGCGAACGGCAGGGTCGCCAGCCAGGCGGCCAACGCCGCCTCCTCGTCCGCCGACAGGAAGTCCGCCTGATAGACGAAGCCCGGCGGCCCGTCGGGCTCCGGTTCGAACAGCGAGGCTTGGCTCTGGGTGGGCATGGCTCACATGTAGTGCGCCGTGCGGGTTAGCCCAGGCTGGAAACGGCCTCCACCACCGCGGCCGTCTTCTCGGTGATGACCATGTGCCCGGCCTCGGGGATCGAGACGAGCTGCGACCCGGCGATGCCCTTCTTGAAGCCGTGAGCATAGGTGGGCGAGATCAGCTTGTCTGAGTCCCCCCAGACGATCACGGTCTTGGCCTTGATGCGGTAGAGCCGCTGCGCCAGGCCGCGCTCGGGGATCGGGAACAGAATGCGCCCCGCCATGCCGAGCTGACGCGCGTTGGTCACCAGATAGGCCTGCAGGAACCCCGGGTCCTGGACGTTGCGCCCGGCCGTCAGCGTCGCGGCCCCCGCCACCGGATCGTGGAACAGGAGCGCCGGCATCTCGAACGGCAACGTAGCGAACATGTCGACCACCGGATGGTCGTCGTCCCACAATCCGGCCGGAGCGATCAGCGCCAGGCGGCTGACGTCATGGGGCGCGATCGCCGCCATTTCGGCGGCGATCATGCCGCCCATGGAGTGGCCGACCAGGATCGGATCCTTAAGGCCCAGCGCCTCGACCACATCCCAGGTATGCAGCGTGAAATCCAGCATATCGCGGATCTCCGGCGCCTCCTCCGAGTCTCCGTAGCCGGGCACCAGCGGCGCATAGACCTTATGCTTTTCGGCGAGCGCATTCAGCAGCGGATCGTCGCCAGTCACGCCGCCCGCGCCATGCAGATAGACGAGCGCAGGACCGGTCCCACCCTCGTAGTAGCGGACCGGAACGTGCTGGGTCTGGACGGTCTTGAGCTCGATCATTCCCCGGCCTCCAGCGCATAGGTCTTGGCCAGATCGGCCTGCGTCGGCGCCACCTTCGGAAGCCGCCCTGCCGTCACCCGCTTGTCCAGCGGCGTGGTCCAGAACCGGTTGTCGTCGTCCCAGTCGGGGAACATGTTCCGAAGCTTCGGCATCACCTTCTCGGCGAACAGCTTGGTCGAGTACATGCACTTGTCGGCCGGCATGTTCCCCACGTGCATCAGGCAGAAGATGTTGCCGACGTTGAGGCCCTTGATCAGGTCTTCCATCCGTTGGCGGACGGTCTCCGGCGAGCCGGCGATCACGTGGCCCTGCTCGGTCAGTTCCTTCCAGGTGAGCTGGGTGTAGCCGCCGGTCGGCGGGGCGTATTGCGACAGCGCGCCGGTCTGGATGGTCTTGATCGTCCGATAACCGGGCGCGTCGGCGAAGCCCGGATAGACGTGAAGGCAGCGATTGTAGAAGTAGCTGACGTGCTCGGAATAGAGCCGCTCGGCCTCTTCGTCCGTGTCGGCCACCAGGATCGTCTGGGCGAAGCCGGCGCGGTAGGGGCTCTTGTCGACGCCGCGCTCCTCCACCCGCTTCCAATAGCCGTTCATCAGCGCCTGGGCGCGCAGGTAGCCGGAGAAGCTGAGGTAGGAATAGCTGTACGTATTGTCGATGCAGAAATCGTAGGTCTCCACCGACCCGCCGCCCGGGATGTGCACCGGCGGATGCGGCTTGTCCTGGATCGGACGCGGCCAGATGTTGACGTGCCGCAGCTTGTTGTAGCGGCCGTTGAAGGCGAACGGCTCGCGCGTCGTCCAGGCCTTGATGATCAGGTCGTGGGCTTCCTGATACTTCTCCCGCGTCAGGCTGGGGATCTGGCCGTAGCAGTAGTTGGTGTCCATGGAGGTCCCCACCGGGAACCCGGCCACCAGCCGCCCGCCGGAGATGCAGTCCAGCATGGCGAACTCTTCGGCCACCCGGACCGGCGGGTTGTAGAGGGCGATGGAGTTGCCCAGCACCACGATGGCCGCGTCCTTGGTCCGGCGCGCCAGCCCCGCGGCGATGATGTTCGGGCTGGGCATGATGCCGTAGCCGTTCTGGTGATGCTCGTTCACGCCGACGCCGTCGAAGCCGAGCGTGTCGGCGTACTCCAGCAGGTCCATGTAGGTGTTGTAGACCTCATGGCTTTTGACCGGGTCGAACAGCTTCTGGTCGATGTCCACCCACACCGAGCGGTTGGTCTCCCGGAAATCATCCGGAAGGTAGGGCCACGGCATCAGGTTGAACCAGGTGAACTTCATGGCTGTCGTCTCCCAGGACCGCGTCTGACGCGAGGTCTCCTGATCGACGATAACCTGAAAGAGCCCGGCGCCAAGCCCGTTCCGGAGGACGATTGCGCCGAGGTCCCTCCGAACGGCGCTCAGCAGCAGTCTCGCCAGATGAGTGCTAAGTCACTGTATTTACGCCATGTTTTCTAGAATCATGCCTAGGCTTGCGCGGGACGCACACCCAGGGGGCCACCGATGCAGGTATCGCCTGAATTCCGTAAGCAGCTGGCGGGCTATGGCCTGACCACCGCCGAGATCGTCTACCGCATGCCCGATCATCCGACCCTGCTGCAGAGCTACATCTGGCAGGACTACGATCTCTTCCCCGACTTCCCCGCGCTGAAGGGTTTCCTCGATTTCTGGACGCGCACGCTCGAGGGGCCGCTGTTCAAGGTCACGGTCGGCCACGCCCGCCTGATCAAGCCGGCGGAGATCCGCGCGCTCGGTGAATTCCGGCTCCACTGAGACGCCTCGACAAGTCGGCCGGGCCGATGGACTGATGGCGCTCCACCGCGCCCAGGGGTTTGCTTGCGTCCAGCCGTCACCGCCGTCCTGATCGCAGCCGCCGTGCTCGCGGCCGGCTGCCAGAACAAGGTCCAGCGCCCCGCCTGTCCCGCCGGTCACGTCTGCCTGGAGTACGGCAACGAGAGCGAGCCGCTGACGCTCGACCCGCAGACCGCCAACCTGATCACCGAAGGCCGGGTCATCGGCGACCTGATGATGGGCCTGACCACGGAGGCGCCGGACGCCACGCCCATGCCCGGCATGGCCAAATCCTGGGAGGCCAGCGCCGACGGCCTGACCTGGACCTTCCATCTGCGCGACGCCAAGTGGTCGGACGGCGTGCCGGTCACGGCCGACGACTTCGTCTATTCCTACCGCCGGATCCTCGATCCGAAGACCGCCTCGATCTACGCCTACCTGGTCACCCTCCTGAAGAACGGCCAGGCGGTGAACGACGGGAAGGCCCCGCTCACCGCAGTCGGCGCTGTCGCGCCCGATCCGCACACTCTGGTGCTCACCCTCGAGCACCCGGCGCCGTACATGCCCCAGCTGATGATGCACCAGAGCTTCTACCCGGTGCCGAAACATGTGGTGGAAAAGCTCGGCGACGCCTGGGTCACGCCCGGCCACTACGTCTCCAACGGCGCCTACAAGCTCACCGCTTGGAAACTCGGCGACCGGGTTCAGGTGGACAAGAATCCGCAGTTCTTCGACGCCGCCCACGTCTGCGTCGACCGCATCAACTACTACCCCACCGCTGACGTGGTGTCCGCCGAACGGCGCGTGCAGCGCGGGGAGCTCGACCTCAACACCACCTTCCAGTCTAACCGGTTGCAGCACATCCGCGAGGTCATGCCCGGTTACGCGCGCCCCGCGCTCGTGCTGGCCACCAGCTACCTGTCGTTCAACACGCGCAACGTCGCGCCCCTGAAGGACATTCGCGTCCGCCGCGCGCTGTCGGAGTCCATCGACCGCGACTTCATGACCGCCAAGCTGCAGCGCGCCGGCCAGCGGCCGGCCTACGGCTTCATCCCGCCGGGGGTCGCCAACTATGCCTATGGCGCCCAGACCCGGTGGGCCGCGGAGTCCTTCGTCCAGCGTCAGATCGAGGCGAGGGCCCTGCTGGCCCAGGCCGGCTACACGCCCGCCCATCCGCTGAAACTTGAGATCAAGGCCGCCAATGCCACCGAGAGCCTGCTGCTGATGGAGGCCGTACAGGCCGACTGGCGCGCCATCGGCGTCGACGCCACGATCCAGCAGAACGAGACCCAGATCGCCTTCGCCGCCTACCGCAACCGCGACTTCCAGGTTGGATTCATGGCCTGGTACGCCGACTTCAACGACCCGATCACCTTCCTGGAGCTGCTGAAATCCGACACCGGCGCGCAGAACTACGGCGACTACAAGAACCCGGTCTATGACGCCTTGATTGCTGCCGCCGACCACGAACCGGACGCCGCCAAGCGCGCAGTGATCCTGGCGCACGCCGAGCAGCAAATGCTCGACGACGACGGCATGGCGCCGGTGTTCTTCTCAGTCAGCCGCAGCCTGGTGAATCCGAAGATCACCGGCTGGGTGGACAACCCGCTGAACTACCACCGCGCACGGTGGCTCTGCGTGAAGCGCTAGGCCCTAGTGGTTGTCGCGCCACTCCCAGTGGCACTCCTTGTGGGTGTCGTTGTGCTTGGCGATCTGATGCCCGGCGACAGCGCCGAGGCCCGCACCGATGATCGTGCCGCCGGTCTTGCCGCCACCGTGGCTGAGCGCATTGCCCGCTAGGCCGCCGGCCAAGGCGCCGACCACGGTCCCGGTGTTGCGCGAGCCGCGTGTGGACACGTCGCGGCAGACCCGGATGCGGTGCTGACCTTCATGGCTCTTGGCCTCGGCCACGATGGGTGCGGACGCCACGGCGAGAGCCGAACAGAGCAGGGCCGCGGAAGCGATGAGCTTGTTGCGCACGAATAGTCTCCTGGAGCTTTGCGGACACGCAGTAGAGCATAACCCGCCGCTACGCTGAAGGTTGCAACACGATCTCGGGCGGCGGCGATCTGGAACCTAATCCCGTGACTAAGGCTTGATTGCGTCACCGCCGGCCGCGACGTTCGCACATGAGCCGGCCCTCTGGAGAAACGCTCATGTCCATTCTCGCCTGGCTGGTCCTTGGCCTCGTGTCCGGCTTCATTGCCTCTAAGCTCGTCAACCGCTCCGGCAGCGGCCTCGTCATGGACCTGCTGCTGGGCGTCGTCGGCGCCTTTGTCGGCGGCTTCCTGTTCACCCGCTTCGGCCACGCCGGCGTCAGCGGCCTGAACCTCTATTCCTTCATGGTCGCGACCCTGGGCGCCGTCGTCGTGCTGGTCGTCTACCACGCGCTTTCGGGACGCGGCCGCCTGCTCTAGGCGTCCATTCCGCCGAGCCTTGAGAAAAGCCCCGTTCCTGCGAGCGGGGCTTTTCCTTGCCTTCAGCCGATCGGCACGCCCACCACCGCCTTGACGATCCAGCGGTCCTCCGGCGCGCCATAGCCGTATCCAACGCCGAAATTCAGGTCCCACTTTCCGAACTCGCGGTCGACGACGAGGTAGGTCTGGTTGTCCTGCCGGTTGAAATGGCCGAGGTCTCGCGTCGTACCGATGCCGTTGTAGGTCTCGATCCCGATCGAGGTTTCCTTGTCGAGCGCATAGCCCGCCTTCAGCGCCACCTGCAGATCGGGCGGCGCGCCCTGGTCCGGCCCGGATACCACCCAGTCGATGTTGAGGTTGGCGGCCAGCGTCCAGGGGCCCTTGCGCACGCCCCAGATACCCTTCAGCTCGGCGTTCCAGGGGTTGATGTCGAGGTCGTGGCGCACCCGGCCGATCTCGAAGTTGACGCCCCAGAACCAGTCTTGCCCGTCCGGTCGCGGCGCGACCCACTTGATCCGCCCCTTGACCCCGCCGGCCTCCAGGCCGCCGTGCCGGTCGATCTCGACCAGCGGCAGATAGGCGCCGAGCTCCAGGTCGGGACTGAGCGCATAGGCCCACTCCGGCGTGATCCGCAGCCGTCCCTCGGACGCCTGCTCGCCCGGGAAGTCCGGCCGGAGCCGCCCGTCCGGCACATAGTTCAGATGCACGTCGAGCGTCGGGACATGGCGCGGCCCGATCTCGTCCATATAGACCTGGATCTCTTCGTCGGCGGCCCGCGCCGCGCTGGCCAACGAAAGGGCGCAAACGCTCGCCAGGCCACCTGCGATCAGCTTCCACATCGACTCTGCGCTCCTCACCCGGCGCGGAGCCTAGCCGAGGGTCCTGGACCCCGGAAGCGCCGGCCAGTCGAGCAGCTCGATCCGGCGTACGATCCCGCCCCAGGCGAACACCCCGCCGATCGCGACCACCCCCGCCACGGCGAAGGCCCAGGTGAACTCGCCGGTCGTGTCGACCACGAAACCGGTCACGATCGGCGCGACGATTCCGGCGATATTGCCCAGGCAGTTCTGGAAACCGATCCACTTGCCGCCGCCTCGCGGGCCGGCCAGCGTCTGGCCGGAGGCATAGAGGTTCGGCGCGATGAAACCGAAGGCCAGGGCGGAGACGAACAGGCTGGCGATGGCCACGGGCGCATTGCCCACCACGCAGCCGGCCATGCCCAGCGCCGTCAGCACGTGGCCGCTGATCAGGAAGGTCATCCGCGCCTTGGTGTCCGAAGCGCCGTTCGCCATCCAGCGGTCACAGGCCCAGCCGGTGATGAAAGACGACGCGGCATAGACCACGTAGATCAGGCCGCCCATCTCCGCCATCTGCGACACCGTGAACCCGCGCGACTTCACAAGATAAAGCGGCAGCCACGAGATCACGAAATAGAAGGCGTAGTTGTTGCAGAAGTGGCCGAGGCCCGCGCCCCAGGCCTGGGGCTTGGCCAGGATCACCGCGAACGCCGGGGCGGTGTCGACCTTCGGCGCATCGTCTTCGGCCGAAAGCTGCCGGGTCATCAGCAGCCAGGGCACGACCCAGACCAGCGAGGCCAGGCCGAACAGCACGAAGCTCGGCCGCCAGCCGACACGGGCCATCAGCAGGCCACCGGTGAAGGTGCCGAACGCCGGGCCCAGCGACAGGCCGAGCGCGATCATCCCGTTGGCCATCCCGAGCTTGTGGGTTGGCAGGTGCTGCGCCAGCAGCTTCGACGAACAGGGAAAAGCCACGCTCTCGCCCAGGCCGAGCAGCAGACGCAGTCCGATCAGGATCGAATAGTCGGAGCCGAAGCCGGTGAGCACCGTCGCCAACGACCAGATCGCGACGCCGAGCGCGAGCGCCCGATACGGATTGATCTTCTCGGCCAGCCACCCGGCCAGAATCTGCGCCGGGGTGTAGGTCCAGAAAAACACCGACAACATCAGCCCGATCTGCTTGGCGTTGAGCCCCAGCTCGGTCTTCATCAGCGGCGCGGCCGTCGCCAGGTTGCCGCGGTCCACGTAATTGATGAACAGCGACAGGGCGAGCATCGCCACGATGCCCGTGCCGAACGTCGCCGGCGCGCGCGCCGCCTTGAGATCTATCGCCGCCACGTCGTTCCCCCGGAACCGCCCGCCCCTGAGCCGGGGTCTGTCGCGGGGTCACTGAACGATGTTCCCAAAGCGCTGGCAATGGGCGCGCCAAGACGAAAGAAGTGCTAGTCCCCCATCGCCGCGCCGCTCTCCACCCGCGCCACGATCAGCCGCTCGGCGTCGAGCTTGCGGCCCTTGGCGTCGGCCAGCTCCAGATGGACGTGGTCGGTGATCCCCAACGGATAGCGCTTCTGCAACGAATGCGCCGAGCCGATCGGCCGCCCGATCGCCACCGTATCGCCCACCTCGACGCGCGGATCGACGTAGAACACCCGCGCCGTCATGTGCAGCGCAGGATTGTCGATCTCCACGAACTTCAGCGTCTCGTCGCCCGGGTAGGCGAGGCCGATCTTGGCCACATAGCCACTGATCGGCGCGTTCACCGCCTGGCCGGCCGTGGCCACATAATCAACGCCCTCATGCTCGCGCGCGCCGCCATCGCGCCGGGCGTGGAAGCAGCCGTCGCCGTAGGCGTCTTCCGTGCGCGGCGCCTGGCCCGTGGGGTTGGCGATGTCCGGCTGGCCATCGCCATCCAGGTCCGGGCCGCGCCAGACGATGCGCCGCGCGACATCCGGACGATCCGGTGCGGAACTGGCGTTCATGAGGTCCGTTTGAGCCAGGGCCAGGCGCAGCGGATGCATCGCCTGCACCCGCGCCGCCGCCTCGGCGATGCCGATCGACAGGCTGGCGGCAGCGACGCCGACGGCCAGGACGGTTGTGAGTCTCGGCCGCACCACCAGGTCGTGGCGAAGCCGTGCGAAAACGGTCTGGAAGACTTGGGTGACGCCCATGGGCGGGGCGTCTAGAGGAAGATCGAGACCTGAAAGTGGCCAATGGCCGCGCTCGTTTTCCTCAACTAATCCCGAAGCTTGGCCAGGACCGTCAGGGTGAGGATGGCCGCCCCTGCGACCAGCGCGACCGGGGCCATGGCGTCCAGCACCTGGGCCGCGCTCCAGCCCGCCTGCAGCAGCAGCCCGCCAACCAGGGGCGCGGCGACCGAGCCCAGGCGACCAACGCCGACTGAGGCGCCCGCCGCCGCCGAACGCACCTGCGGCGGATAGAGGATCGGCGCCAGGCCATAGAGAACGTACTGCACCCCGATCACCAGGAAGCCGGCCGCCGCCGACATGGTCAGGATCGCGCCGAGCGCGCTCGCCGCGCCCAGGCCCACCAGCGCCACCGCGAGCGCCAGATAGGCCGCGACGATGGTCCGACGCACCCCCAGGCGATCGGCCATCGCGCCCAGCACCAGCGCGCCGGCCACCGCCGCCCCGTTGAAGGCCAGCGACGCCGCGGCCCCGTCGGTCGCGTGATGCCCCTTGGACACCACCAGGATCGGCAGCCAGTTGATCAAGAGGTACATGACCAGCAGCGACAGCACGCTGCCCACCCAGAGCAGGACTGTGACCGCCGCCCGGCTCTCGCCGAACAGCGCCTTGCCCAGGCCGCGCTCCGCCGCCGGGTCCGGGGCGGGGCGCGTCTCCGGCAGGCCCCAGACGATGGCCGGGACGATGGCCAGCGGCAGCACCCCGCCGACCACAAAGAGCATCCGCCAGTCGGCGTGCTCGCCGGCCAGCTTGGCCAGCAGCGAGACGCTGGCCCCGCCGAACGGGAAGCCGCAGAACATCGCGCCGGTCACCAGCGCGCGACGGCCGGGCGGCGCCACCTCGGCGGCGAGCGCGATGAGGTTCGGCATGGCCCCGCCGAACCCCAGGCCCGCCAGAAACCGCGCCGCCAGCAGGGTGTTCCCGTCGGCCGCCATCGCCGTCGCCAGGGAGAAGGCGCCGAACATCGCCACAGCGGCCAGCAGCACGGGCTTGCGCCCCCGGCGATCGGCCGCCCAACCGCCGGCCAAGGCGCCGATCACCAGACCGAAGGTGGCCATGGAGCCGATCAGCCCCAGCTGGGCCGGGTGCAACCCCAGCGCCGGCGCCATCTTCGGCGCCGCCACTCCGAACGCCTGGATGTCGAACCCATCGAGCCCGGCCACCAGCATGCATACGCCGATCACAAGACCCGCGCGGACAGCCGGCGTGGGCGTCGTCGCGAGGGTGGATTGCGCCATGACTCAGGGCTCCTTCAGCGTGCGTTCGACACGGGGATCGGGGACGAACCAGACCATGGCCACGACCAGGTAGATCAGCTTCGACGCGATCGGCTGCACGAACGCCAGGCCGATGGCCACGGCATAGGCCAGCCAGGAGAGCCGCCCTTTCCAGTCGTGGCCCATGGCCTTGGCGAGCGCGGAGTCCGGCCCCTCGTGCCGCACCAGCATGATCATCAGGATGGTGTAGGCAGTGGCGTTCATGATCAGCACGACGCCGTAGGCCGCCACCGGCAGCGCCGCCTCGTGGTTCTCGCCCATCCAGGCGGTGGCGAAAGGGACCACCGAGAGCCAGAACAGCAGATGCATGTTGGCCCACAGGATCGGGCCGGTGATGGAGTTGACCGCCGCCAACATGTGATGGTGGTTGTTCCAGTAGATGCCGACGTAGACGAAGCTCAGCACATAGCCCAGGAACACCGGCAGCATCGCCGTCAGGTCCGCAACGCTCGTCCCGTGCGGGACCTTCAGCTCCAGGACCATGATGGTGATGATGATCGCCACCACGCCGTCGGTGAACGCCGTCAGCCGCTCCTTGCCCATCAGCTCACGTCCCTTGCCGCCGACGTCCCTGCGAGTCGTCCGAACACCGCGCCGGCCATCAGGCCTGTCCCACCCGGATAGTTCTCGTAGAACAGCCCACCCACCATCTCGCCCGCCGCATAGAGCCCGGCGATCGGCGCCAGGTCCACGTCCAGCACGCCGCCGTCGGAATTGATCCGCAAGCCGCCGAAGGTGAAGGTGATCCCGCAGGTCACCGCATAGGCCTCGTAGGGCGGGGTATCGAGCGGGTTGGCCCAGTTGGACTTCGGGATCGCCAGGCCGACCGTGCCGCGCCCGTCCTTCACGTTCGGATCGAAGGCGACGCCCACGCGCACCGCCGCGTTGAACGCCCGGAAGGTCTCCAGCGCGGCTCCTGCATCCACGTCGTCGAGCTTGGCGGCGAGCTCTTCCAGGGTGTCGGCGCTGACCTTGGTCACCTGGCGGATGCGGTACTCATCGCGCAGCAGATGGGCCACCTTGGCGTCGAAGACCTGCCAGGCGAACTGCCGCGGCTGGCGCAAGACCTCGCGACCATACTTGGCGTAGGTGTAGTTGCGGAAGTCGGCGCCCTCGTCGAGGAACCGCTCGCCCTTCGCATTGATCAGTATGCCGAACGGATAGCTGTGCTTCTGGAAGCCGTCGCCGACGCCTAGGTCGCCGAACTCCGGCGCGTTGCGCTCCCACTGCACCGCGTGGCTGCCCGACCACTGGCCGGTCGGCATGGCCCCGATGTCCAGCGCCATGCGCAGCCCGTCGCCGGTGTTGAAGCGCGAGCCGCGGACCTTCGCGAGGTCCCAGCCGGGGCCTAAGTATCGCGTGCGCCACTCCGTGTTGGCCTGGAAGCCGCCGGCCGCCAGCACCACCGCCTTCGCCGGCAGATCGCAGGTCACGCCGCCCTGCTTCACGCGCACCCCGCGCACGCCCGCGTCGTCGGCGATCAACGAGACCGCGCGCGCGCCATAGAGCACCTCGATCCCCAGCCGCGCGGCGATCGCCGTCCACGACTCCACCAGCCCCGGCCCGCCGCCGTAGGTCTCCACCGTCAGGCCGCCCCAGAACTTGAACTTGCCGTCGACCTTGAAAGCCTGGCGTCCCCAGATCGGCATGAACCGATGCCCCAGCCCCTGCATCCAGAACATCGTGGGCTTGCTGCCCGTGACCAGCCGCTCGCAGAGGTCCGGATCGGTGCGGTACTCGGTGACCCGGCCCATGTCCTCGAAGAACTGGCTTTCGGGATAGGCGCCGAAATCGGTGTTGGCCGCCTCCTGGTCGGTGAGGTCCGGCATCAGCCGGCGCAGGTCGGCCGGCCCGTCATAGGTAAAGCGCATCGCCCCGGCCGTGAAGCGGGTATTGCCCCCGGCCTCTTCCTGCGGCGCGCGCTCCAGCATGGTCACGGACGCGCCCCGCTCGCGCGCGGCGACGGCGGCGGCGAACGCCGCATTGCCTGCCCCGACCACGATCACATCGGCCATCGCCCGCCCCGTTCCCAGAGGAGCTTAGGCGGTCGCGGCCAAAAGGCGGAAACGAAAAGCTGGAAACGAAAAGGCGCGGCGCCTTGCGGCGGCCGCGCCCAGTCATGCGTCAGGGGAGGACGCTCAGTAGTTGTATCGGAAGCCCACCAGGAACTCGCGGCCGGTGTGGTGATAGAAGCTCACCCGGTTCGTGCTGTCGTTGAACTGGTCTTGGAACTCGTCGGTCAGGTTGATTCCCTCCACCGTGAATTTCAGGTGCTGGTTCCAGGTGTACTGGAACGAGGCGTCCAGGTTGAAGGTCGAGTTGGTGCCATCGACGTCGGTGCCGGTTTCCTGGCCGGGCACTCGGGTCAGGTACTTCGAGCGATAGGCCGCCGAGATCCGCGTCGAGATGCGGTCGTCCTCATAGTAGAGCGTGGCGTTGTAGCTCTCGCGCGACAGACCCGTCAGGTCGTTGGTCGCCACCACCGCGCCCGCGCCGTTCACATAGTCGATCGACGACTTCACGTGGGTGTAGTTGATCAGCGCGCCGGTGTTGGCGAGCAGACCCGGCAGGAATTTGAACGCCTGCTGGTAGTTGATCTCGAAGCCCTCGACCGGCCCGCCGGGTGTGTTCACCGGCACGGTGAACGTCCACTGGGTGTTGGTCGTGTCGCAGCCCACCAGCGTTCCGCACGCGGCCACCGCCACATTGTCCGGGATGCCGAACGAGTTGTTGTGGAACACCGAGCTCTGCTGTTTGGTCTGCACGAAGCTGTCGATATCCTTGCGGAAGAAGGCCAGCGAGATCAGCGAGTCCTTGTTGAAGTAGTACTCGAAGCTCAGGTCGTAGGCCTTGGCCCGGAACGGATCGAGGTTCGGGTTGCCGGCAGTCACCGTGTGGTTGGCGCCGGAGACGCTGACCGTGACGCTGGGCGTCAGGCTGCCCAGGTTCGGGCGGGCCATCACCTTGGCCGCGGCAAAGCGGATCAGGAAGTTGTCCATGGGCTCCAGCACCATGTTCAGCGCCGGCAGGGTGTCGGAGTATTTCCGGCTGGCGGTGATCGCCAGAGGCGCGCCGGCCAGGAAGGTGAAGCCCGAGGCGGTCTCGTCGGTGTGAATGTAGCGCACGCCCACATTGCCGCGGAACGGCATGGAGCCGATCATCGTGTGCCAGTCGGCCTGCAGATAGCCGCCGGTGTCCTTCTCCTGGACGCCGTTGTTATTGCCCAGCGCCGGCTCCGGGCCCAGGTGAAAGGCGCCGTTGAACGCGGTCTGGTCGTAGAGGCTGAGCAGGGTGTTGGCGACGCCGAGGTTCGGCACCAGCCAGTTGACCGCCGTCCCCGCGGGCGCGTCGAGGCCCTTGGTGTTGAGAGTGGTCACCGCCGAATAGCTGGAGACCGGAATGGCCGTGATCCCGGCCGGGATCACCGCTTCCTGGTTGGCCGTCGTACCGTTCGAACGCCTGAACTCGGTCGTCGTATATTCGTACTTCTTGTAGTCGATGCCGCCGGACAGCTTCCACATGTCGACCGGGGTGAAATAGAGATTCACCTGGCCGTTGTCGTAGGTGTTCAGCGCCGTCTGCGGCCGCTCCCGGATCTGGGTCAGGATCCACGACGCCGGGCTCGTCAGATTGGCGCTGCCATAGCTCAGCAACGGCACGCGGCCTTGCGTGTAGTCGTAGCTGTAGCCCTGCACGTTGAGCTGGTCGAAGGTCAGCGTCGTCTGGATCGGATTGGTGAAATCGCTCTTGGCGTGACCGGCCACGAAGTCGGCTGACCACTGGTCGTTGAAGGTGTGCTTACCGGCCAGCGTGAACTGGGTGAACTTGGTGTCCAGCCTGTCGAAGCGGTCTTCCACCCGCAGGTCGACGTTGTTGAACGTCCCCTTGGTGATGGTGTTGGTGGTCGGGTCGAGCGTGGCGGAGACCACGTCGGTCTGGGCGATGCCGCAGGTGCCGTTGGCGGTGGTCGCCGCGGTGCAGGCGCCGGCGACGCTGAACGACGGCGCCTCCAGATAACGCTCCTCGCGCGTCGCCTTGAAGTCGGCGTAGAGCACGTCGAGCGTCAGTAGCGTGTTCTTGTCCGGAGCCCATTGCAGGGAGCCCGTGGCGCCCAGCCGATCCTCGTGGTCGGTGTAGTCGTCGAAGCGAGGGAAGCGCGGGTGGAAGGCCGCGTCGGCCTGGGCCAGCGTCACGCCGGCGCCTGGCAGCACCGAGCGGAAGCCGGGCGCGAACGCGTTGCCGGTCGCCCAGCGCACCGTCGAGGTGCCGATGTCCTTGGTGTCGCGACGATTGTAGGCCACCGAGAGCAGTCCGCCGAACGTGCCGTCCGCCGTGGTGTCGGCGATCATCACGGCGCCGCGCGGATTATATTTCTCGGAGAGGTCGTTGTAGCCCTCCTGGCCCGAGACCACGAAGGTAAAGCCCTTGTAGTCGAACGGATGCGCGGTCTGCAGGTCGACCGTCGCGCCCAGCGAGCCTTCTTCGGTCGCCGCCTGCGCCGTCTTGTTGACGGTGATCGAGTTGAACAGGTCGGAGGCGAAGACGTTGAAGTCGAACGCCCGGCCGCGGTTCACGCCGCCGTTGGCGTCGGACGTGCCCGTCGTCGACAGCGCCTCCATGCCGTTGATCCGCACCCGGGTGAACTGGGGTCCAAGACCCCGCACCGAGATTTCGCGGCCCTCGCCGGCGTCGCGCTGCAGCGCCACGCCCGGGATCCGCTGGATCGATTCCGAAAGGTTGAGGTCGGGGAACTTGCCGATGTCCTCCGCCAGGATCGAGTCGGCCGAGACCGGCGACAGCTTCTTCAGCTGCAGCGCCTGTTCCAGACTACCCCGGAAGCCCGTGACCACGATCTCTTCGACATTGGTCGTCGCGGCGGCGGTTGCGGCCGGCTTGGCCTGGGCGGCGGCGCTTCCGCCCCACAGGGCCGCGATGGCGAGCACGGCCAGCGACGCCCCATTCAGCAGGCGATTGGACGCGGCGATACCTTGGCGTGACATCTTCGTTTTCCCTCCCTCGCGACCCGCCCACCAGTACACCGCCGATGGGTCGGATGCGGCTTGACGCCGCGCGCATCCTAGTTATGACACCGGTGTCAATTGCGCTCTCGATTTGGCAATGACACCGGTAGCAACGACGAATAAGCCATGGTTTAGTCCGGCTCGCAAGCCCCCGACGCCGCTAGGCCGCGGGAATTGCTACCGGTGTCATAAACACTGCCGCCAAGGAAAGCGTGGCCAGGCCCACCGTGCGAAGTAGGGTCGCCACGCCAGGAAGGGATAGAAGCGTGACCGCTCGTCGCCTGATCGCCGCCATCGCCGCGGCCGCCGCGCTCGCCGGCCCGGCCCGCGCCGTCACAGGTGACGGCCTGCTGTTCCGCCTTTCCGCCGACAAGTCGCTGGCCGCCGATGTCGCCGGCGGCGACCCGGTCCCGAACTTCGCCGACCACGCCAAAATCGTCCCCAACGGCCTCAAGGGCGGCGCGGTCTCAGCCGATGACGAGGTCGTGCTGGCCTGGAAGGCGGCCGGCAACATCTACGCCCAGCGCGGCACGCTCTCCTTCTTCTGGCGCTCGCGCTACCCAGTGGGCATGGCGCCCTTCCCGATCTTCCGGGTGGGCTTCGCCGACCACACCAGCTGGGACATGGCCTGGCTACGGATCGACTGGAACGGCTCGGGCTACGACGCCTTCGTCACCGACAACAACCTGGCGCGCACCCGCGTCTCCTTCAAATTGCCGAAGGCCCCCAGCGCCGACGCCTGGACGCACCTGGCCGTCACCTGGGACGAGACCCGCGGCGTCGAGCTCTACGTCGACGGCAAGCTGGCCGCGAAGCAGATGGCTGTTGCGGTCTACGATTCCGGGCTCGACCAGTTCGGTCCCACCAGCCGCGCGGTCTCGCCGCACCAGGTGCAGAGTCGTTACAACTTCCTGCGCGGCGGCGACTACGACGAGCTGCGCATCTACGACCATGCCCTCGACGCCACGGGCGTCGCCGCCCTGGCCAGGGCCGAAGACCCACCGACCACGCCCTCGCCGCAGACCACCACCGACGAGTGGTCCCTGCGCTACGGCTGGAACCGCAAGGGCGACGCGCCACCTTTGCTCACGGCCCCCGTCACCGCCATCCGCAAGGTGGAGTTCGCCGACGCGCGCGACCTCAAGGAATGGATGTGGAAGGCCACCGACGGCATCGCCGAGACCACCTGGCCCGGGGTCTACAACCGCTCGCGCCTGCCCGGCCGCGACGACTATTTCGAGCTGCCCGACTGGAACGTCTACGTCGAGGGCGGCAAGGCGCTGACGCTGACTCTTCCAAAGGAACCCTGGAACCACATCGAGATCCAGGGCGCGGCCTACGGCGACCTGACCTACGCGGCGGCTCCTGGCGCCGTCGCCGCGAAGCTCGCCACCCGCGCGCAGGGCCAGGAGCGAACGTTCAATCAGTTCACGGAGGATCGAACCGGCGGTGTCCTGACCTTCACCAACGTCGCGCAGGAAACGCCGATCCAGGAGATCGCCGCCTACAACCTCACGCCCGGCGCCGAGCCCCACGGCACGGCGAAACTCAGCTACACGATCCATGCGGGCGCGATCCCGGACTCGCCGGACCTCACCCAACTGAACGCCTTCATCGCCGGCCGCTATCCGCCCGCCGAGCGCGCCACGGTCGTGGCCCTTCCGGACGGCGCGCCGTCACGCCCCCGCAAGCCCGACGCCGGCGCTGCGAAGCTGCCGCTGGTGCACATCCTGATCCCCTACGAGGTCGGCGCCTCGCCGCCCGCCGAGCCGCTCTACCGCTCCTTCGGCTACGGCTGGGAGAACATGCATGACGCGCTGGACGGCCTGGCCATCGACCTGCCCGCGCTGAAATCGAAGGACGGCGGACCGATCGCGCTGAACCTCCAGGTCAAGGATCCGATCTGGCCGATGCGCGACCTCATCGACATCTCGGTCTCCGTGCCGCCCGGCCAGCCGCGCACGCTCTGGCTCGACACCCGTGACCGCATCCTGCCCAACAAGAGCCTCTACCTGACGGTCGCCGCCAGCGACCCGGGCTTCGACGCCGCCGCGCTCGATGGCGCGAAGATCCGGCTGGTGTTCAAGGATCGCGCGGCGGGCCTGGCCGAACACGTCACCGACCGCCTGAACCAGGTGAAGGACAACTGGGGCTTCCTGGTTGAGGAGCACACTGCGTCAAAGCGCGAGAGCCTCTACGACCGCGTCGTCGCCGACGCCACGGACCTGCTGCGCGTCGACCCCGACAACAAGACGGCCCGCGAGTACTGGGCCGACATCGCCTTCAACTCGCAAGGCCCGCTGCCGTTCACCCAACCGACCGCGCCGGCGGGCGTGCCGCTCTGGGCGTTCCGCCAACTCGAGGACCTCAAGCTGGTCCGCCACTTCGTCGACTGGTGGATCGACAACCGCCAGGTCCCCTACGGCGACTTCGGCGGCGGCATCAGCGACGACACCGACCTGCTCGAACAATGGCCGGGCCTGGCGCTGATGGGCGTGGAGCCCGACCGCCTGCGCGCCTCGCACATGAAGCTCGCCGACGCCGCCTACAAGAACGGCATGTTCACCGACGGCCTGTCGACCATCGTCACCGACGAGCTGCACTCCTACGAGGAGGGCATCAATTCCAACTCCGAGGCGATGTACATCAATTGGGGCGACCCCAAGGTGGTCGAGCGGCTGATGACGACGGTGGCCGCCTACAACCGCATCATCGCCCCCAACGCCGCCGGTCACCTGCACTTCCGCACCAGCTGGTTCTCCGGCGCCAAGGTCTATTCCGAAGGGTCGTGGGAGTGGCAGAAGGACCAGTCGGTCCTGGTCGTCCACCCTGGCCTGCTGATGGCCGACTTCAACGGCGACCCCACCGCGAAGAGGTACGTCGTCGGCCTGGCCGACGGCCTGATGGCGCACGCCAAGCCGGACGGCGCGTTGCCCGACGAGATCAACTGGCGCACCGACGAAACCAAGGCCGTCCTGCCGGTCAACACGCCGGCCATGCAATTGCTCTGGGGCGCGTCGCGCCTGACCGGCGACGCGAAATACCAGGCGCCGATCCTGGCCGCCGCGGCGAAGCAGGGCCCGCGCGCGGCCACCGAGTTCAACGAGAACCTGATGGACGTTCTGGGCAAGCGAGACACCTGGGGACCGGAAGCGGTCAAGCGGGCCTCGGGCGCCGGCGCCGGCAATTTCGACCGCTACCTCGCCTGGCAGGCCAGCGGCGACAAGCGCTACCTCGAGACGCTCTACGGCGACGAGATCCGCACCGCCAACCAGCGCATGTACATGCACACCGAAGGCCACTGGTGGAGCGACCGCGTCGAGATCCCGTCGGAGCTCCTGCAGCGCTCCCGCCTGGGCGGGGTGGCGCTAAAGCGCAACTGGATCTGGCCCGGCGCCACGGTGAGCTGGCGCTTCGACCAACCGGACGCCGCGGAGCAGGTCGCCATCCTCGTCCCCGGCGCCACGCCCACCCACTTCAAGGTGATCGCCTACAACACCGCCGACCATGCCGTCCGCGCCCGGATGACCGGCTGGACCGTCACGGCCGGCGATTGGACGATGACCTCGGGCGTCGACGCCGACGGCGATGACAAGGCTGACGCACCGACAACGAAAACCGTGCCGCTGGAAAAAAGCGCCTCGGTGCCCGTTGAGTTCGCGCCGCGCCAGACGACCGTCCTGGAATTCACCCTCGCCAAGGCCGGCCCACCCACCGAAACCCGCCCCGACCTCGGCATCGGCGCCGACGACATCAAGCGCTCCGCCCGCACGGTCTCCGTCACCGTCCACAGCCTGGGCGGGCTGGACGCCCCGGCTGGCAAACTCTGGATCGAAGATGCGTCCGGAAAGACGATCGCCCAGGCCACAACGCCGCCGCTGAAGGCGCCCCTGGACCTCAAGCCCAAGACCGCGGTCGTGAAGCTGACCTTGCCCGCCGGCGCGGAGCCCAAGGGCGCGAGCGTCCACCTCTCGCTCGGTCAGCCGGAAATCACCCAGCTCAACAACAAGGTGACGCTGCCCTGACGATCTCAGCCACTGAGCGTAGCAAGTGAGGCGGCCGACGCCCCCGGCTGTTCAGGCCAGCCGCTGTAACGGGCGCAAACCTGCCAGCCGTATTGCCCACCTGGGCGCCAGATGTCGGTGAGCCAGAAGCGCCCGGAGCGATCCATACCGTCCAGGGCGGCGGTCTGCTCGGCGACAGCCGACATGACCGCCAGCCCCCCGAGATCCCGAATCTGAACCTCGGAATATTCAAATGCGCTGCAGCGGTAGCGCTCGCAGGTAGCCAGCCATACCTGACGATCCATGCGACGGGTCGGCGCCGACGAGACGATAAGCGCAAAGTCCGGCGCGAGCATCGCTTCAAGTGTGGTCCGGTCGAGCGCCATCCAGGCTCGCATCCAGCGTGTCGATAGTTCCTGGATCTCGTCCCCGGTCACACGCATGGCGGCTCCTGGCCTGTCTCAACAGGCTTAGCAAACCGCGATACGCAACGCGAGGCGGCGGCCACAACCCGTCCGCGCGCCATTCCCCAGGCGCTACCTCACCCTTCTGATCCGCTCCTCCAGCGCCCCGAACGGCCAGGGGCCGTCGGCCAGCACCGCGCGGTGATAGGCCGGCCACCTAGCCCGCGCCTGGGGCCGCCAGGCGCGGAGCGACAGCGCCCCCAGCGCCTCGGCCGCGTATTTCGCCGGTGTCACGACGATCCGGTCCACGTCGGCCTCGATGGTGATGAAGGCGATGGACTGGCCCTGCAGGTCGGTCATCGCTGCGATCGCCTGGTCGCGGCTCCAGCCCATCGCATGCAGCCCTGTGTCGACGACAACCCGGCCCAGCCGGAACAGCCGCCACTGCAGGTAGCCCAGCTCGCCGCGAGGATCGCCGCGATAGGCGCCGAGGTCGGCCGCCAGCTGTTCGGCGTAGATTCCCCAGGCCTCGAAATAGGCGCTCGACGTCTTGACCCGTTCGGCCGGAACCGCGGCGGCGGCCTGCAACGCCAGCTGCAGCAGATGCCCCGGGATCACCTCATGGAACGCCGCGCTCGGCAGGGTCCACATGGGCCGCGCGCGGATGTTGTGCAGGTCGACGTAGTAGGAACCCCCCTTTCCATCGACAGAGGCGTCGCGATAGCCGCCCTTGCCCGCCGCCACATCGACTGCCGACATCCGCCGCGCCCGGGCCTCGGCGATCGGCAAATCTCCGAACGCCAGCGCTAGCCTCGGCCGCAGGGCCGCGACGCTGGCGTTCATGTCCGCCACGGCCCGGTCGCGCCCGGCCTCGTCGTCCGGATAGAGCCAGCGTGGATCCTTCGCCAGCGCCGTCAGTCGCTCGCCGACGCTCCCGCGCTTCAGCCCCTGGCCCTGCAGCAGCACATCGGCCTGCATCTGCGCCACGCTCGCCGCGGTGAGCGCGTGATAGTGCGCGGCGCGCGGATCGACCGGCGCGCCATAGGCCAGAGCCAAGGCGCCCTTGTAGTCCATGTCCGCCGCGAATGCGGGCGCGGCCCCAATGGTCGGCGCGACGAGGGCGCTCAGGCCCGTGGCCAGGAAGGTTCTGCGGCTCGCCATCACCCGAAGCTAGCCGCCGAAACCCCAGAATGCTACCGGTGTCATAGAGTCCTTTCGGAGTTCGCGATGCTCGACCGCCGCGCCCTGATCGGCCTGGCCGCCACCGCCGCGGCGGCCGCGTCCGCCAAGGCTGCTGCCCAAGGCGAGAGCGCACCGGCCATTCTGCCTGATCCCACCGAAATCGTCCCCCTCTGGCCCGATCGGCCGCCCGGCGCGCGGGCCCAGCTCCCCCGCGAACAGATCACCGACCGGGTGAAGACCTCCGGCTTCCAGGACCGCTTCGTCACCGGCGTCGGCGCGCCCCTGATGACCGTTTTCCGGCCCGCCCGGCCCAATGGCGCTGCGGTGCTGATCGCGCCCGGCGGCAGCTACATCCGCGTGGTCATCGACAAGGAGGGCTTCGAGGTCGCCCACCGCCTGGCCGCCGCCGGGATCACCGCCTTCGTCCTGCGCTACCGACTGCCCGCCGAGGGTTGGGACCAGGCCGCCGATGTCCCCCTGCAGGACGCCCAGCGCGCCATCCGCCTGATCCGTGCTCGCGCCGCCGCCTTCGGCGTCGACCCCAGACGCGTCTGCGCCATGGGCTTCTCGGCGGGCGGCCACGTCATGGCCTCGCTCGCCACCCGCCATGACGCCCGCGTCTACTCATCTGTAGACGACGCCGACCGCCAGAGCGCACGGCCCGACCTCTCGGCCCTGATGTACCCGGTCATCGACATGGCCCAGCCCCACGCCCACCCGGGCTCGCGAGCGGCCTTACTCGGCGCCTCGCCGACGCCGCAGCTCCAGGCGCTCTATTCACCGCAGCGCCACGTGACCCCCGCCACGCCGCCCACCTTCCAGGTCCACGCCTGGGACGACACCAGCGTGCCGATCGCCAACAGCCTCGACTACCTGGCCGCCCTGCGCTCTGCCCGGGTCGGCGCCGAGACCCACTTCTTCGAGGAAGGCGGCCACGGCTTCGGCATCTGGCTGGCCCGCGGCAAGCCCGCCGCCGCCTGGCCGGATCTGTTCCTCAGCTGGGCGGGCCGCCACGGCTTCGTGACCGGAGCGCCCGCATGAGACGCCGCGATCTCCTGACCAGCCTCGCCGCCGCCGGCCTCATCCTGCCGGCCCGCGGCCGCGCCGCCGCCGCGCCGGTCGTCCGTACACGCAGCGGCCCGATCCGCGGCTATCTCGACGACGGGATCAGCGTGTTCAAGGGCGTGCCCTACGGCGCCGACACGGGCCCGCGCCGCTTCCAGCCGCCGATCCCGCCCGCGCCCTGGACCGAGGTCCGCGACACCACCGCCTATGGCCCCGCCTCGCCGCAGCGCGGCCGCGAAACCACTGCCCAGAGCGAGGACTGCCTCTACCTCAACGTCTGGACGCCTGCGCTGGATCGAGGCCACCGCCCTGTCATGGTCTACATCCACGGCGGCGCCTATTCGACCGGCTCCGGTTCCTCGCCGCTCTATGACGGCGTGCGCCTCTGCCAGCGCGGCGACGTGGTCGTGGTCACGATCAACCATCGGCTGGGTGCGTTCGGCTACGCCTACCTCGCCCGCCTGGTTCCCGACCTTCCCGACAGCGGCAACGCCGGCCAGCTCGACCTGCTCCTCGCCCTGCAATGGGTGCGCGACAACATCGCAGCCTTCGGCGGCGACCCGGGCAAGGTGATGGTGTTCGGCCAGTCCGGCGGCGGCGCGAAGATCGCCACGATGATGGCCATGCCCGCCGCCGAGGGCTTGTTCCACCGCGCCGCCACCATGAGCGGCCAGCAGGTCACCGCGTCAGGTCCCGGCAACGCCACGCGCCGCACCCAGGCCTGGCTGAACGCCCTGAAGATCAAGCCCGGCCTCGCCGCGGAACTGCGCACCATGCCGGTCGAGCGCCTGGTCAAGGCGATGGGCGTCGAGGATCCCGTCCTTGGCTTCGGCGGCCTCTACTTCGGCCCGGTGCTGGACGAGCGCAGCCTGACCCGCCACCCGTTCTATCCGGACGCGCCGTCGCAGTCGGCGAACATCCCGATGATGATCGGCAACACCCACGACGAGACGCGCGCCTTCCTCGGCGGCGACCCGACGAACTTCACCGTCGACTGGGTGGGCCTGCCGGAGAAACTCAGCCAGGCCAACATGCGCGTCGACATCGACCCGGCCACGGTGATCGCCGCCTACCGCCGCCTCTATCCGGCCTATTCCGCCAGCGACGTCCTGTTCGCCGCCACCACCGCCGCGCGGTCATGGCGCGCCGCGATCATCGAGGCCGAGGAACGCGCCAAGGCCGGAACGCCGGCCTTCGTCTATCAGGTGGATTGGGTGAGCCCGCGCGAGAGCGGCAAGTTCGGCGCGCCACACATGACCGACATTCCATTGGCCTTCGACAATGTGCGCGCCCAAGGCTCCAACGCCATCGGTCCGACCGCTCAGCCCATGGCCGACAAGGTGGCCGAGGCCTTCCTGGCCTTCGCGCGCACCGGCGACCCGAACTGCAAGGCCCTGCCGCGCTGGGAGCCCTATGGCCTGGCGCGGCGCCAGACCATGGTCTTCGACAACACGCCCCGCCTGGACGATGACCCGCGCGGCGCGGAACGCCGCCTCTTTCAGAAGGTCCCGTTCATCCAGGCGGGAACGTGAGAAGTCGGGTGCGGACCGGGGGGAGCGGCCCGCACCCTCAGCCGGGGTCAGAAGGCAGTCAGAGGGCCATCAAAACTGCCAACCGATACCGGCATTGGCGCCGCCCGAGCCGCGGCCGTCGAAGGTGGCCCCGGCCTTGAAGACCGTGTGGCCGTTGTCGAACACTTTCGACGCGCCGATCGCGAAGGCGGTCTCGCTCTGCCAGGTGCCGATGGCGATGCCGACCAGGCCCTTGCCCGGTTGGAAGGCCTGCGGCAGGCCGGCGACCGCCATGGCGGCGGCGGCTCCGGCGTTGGCGCGGCTGGAGATGCTGCTCAGCCGATTGTCGAGCGCGTCGACGCGGCTGCTGACGGAGCTCAGCTGGCCGAAGGTCGCCGCGTCGGTGGCCGACGTGCCGTCGGCGACGTTGCTGATCCGGCGTTGCTGCGTCGCCGAGCCCACCGAGACGGTATTGGCGTCAGCCGCCACCGAGCCCGCACCCAGGGCGACGGAGTTGGCGCCGGTGGCGCTGGCCTTGGCGCCGATCGCGGTCGACAGGTCGCCGGTCGCCGCAGCCACGTCGCCCAGCGCCACCGACGACGCGCCGCTGGCGATCGACTTGTTGCCGCCGGCGAAGGAATTCACGCCGCTGGCGTTGTTGGCCCAGCCCACCGCCGTGGAGAACGGACCGGCCGCGTGGCTGCGCCCGCCGAGCGCCGTCGAGGTGCCGCCGTCCGCCAGACTGTTGAAGCCGAACGCGGTGGACTGCACGCCGGTCGCGACGCTGTTCAGCCCGACCGCGGTGCTGCCGTCGCCGGTCGCCTGGGCCACGTCGCCCAGCGCCACGGAGGACGCGCCGCTGGCCACCGACTTGTTGCCGCCGGCCAGCGAGTTGAGGCCGCTGGCGTTGTCGGCCCAGCCGACCGCCGTGGAGAAGGCGCCGCCGGCCTTGCTGCGCCCGCCGAGCGCGCTCGACTGCGGACCGTTGGCAAGCGAGGTGAAGCCGAGCGCGGTCGACTGCAGGCCGCTGGCCGTGCTGTTGAGGCCGAGCGCGCTGGAGCTATCGCCGGTGGCCTGGGCGTTGGTCCCGGTGGCGTTGGCGTCGACACCGGACGCGACGGCGCCCGTGCCGGTGGCCTGGGCGTGCGCGGCGTGCGGCAGCACCACGACGGCGGCCACGGCGGCGAAGGCCGCGGCGCCGGTCAGTCGGGCCAGCAGGCGGGCATAGGTCAGCGAATGCGCAGGTGCGTTCGCACCGGCGCCGGTTGAGATCGACATGTTGGGAAAACTCCTCGCAGAAAAATCAGGCCGTGAAGGCTTTCGGGACCCGCGACTGGACTAGCCGTACGCGTGCGGACCCCCGGGCGCCCGCGCCGCCGAAGCGGTCACGACCCTTTGCACTTGGCTATGGATGCCGGCTGGCCCCGGAAAGGTTCAAACGACCTGCGTCGGGGTCTTGCCGACGCGGAACTTCCAGTAGGCGCGCAGGGCGGCGTGGCCCAGGCCGACGACGCCGACCGCGAGCCCCGACAAGGCCCACGGTTCCGTATTCGGATGACTGCCGAATTCGATGAGAAGCAGGCTCGATACGAGCGCCTGCGCTACGATCTCGCTCCAGCTCGATGTCGCGATATCGACGCGGTGGGCCTCGGCGCGCGACAGCGCCGGTGCGACGACCGACCGGCTCGCCAGCGCCTTCGCGGGCGCATCCCAGGCCAGCTTTAGTCCGATCAGCACCGCGCCAAGGACGACGCCCACACCGATCGTGATGGCGACCATCGGGTAGGCAAACAGGGGAAAGACCACAAACGCCAGCACGACGGCCACAATGCCGCCGACCAGCACCACCAGCATCTGGATGTCCATCCACCGGCTGAAGGCCGCGACGAAGGCGTCGCGTTCCTCGGCGCTCACCGCGATCGCGGGGCCCTTCTGGTTTCGGCGATAGAGGAAGCCGTCGCCCTCGCGCACGAATTGCGCGGCGAATCCGTCACGACGGGACGGGCGTTCGAAGGTGGCGTCGGCCATGGCGAGGTCTGTCGGCGGATCCGTCGCCAGTGTGATCCTGCCGCCCCCGATTGTCGACGGTCGAGCTTAGGCCGGCCCGTCGCCGACGATCTCCAGCACCGCGGCCTCGTCCTTGGCGCCGTCGTAGTGCCACTGCTTGGCGAAGTGGGTGACCACCGAGCCCGCCGGGATCGGCGTCGTGGTCTCCGGCGAGAAGGTCTGGCCCGTGCCCACCCACCAGACGCCGCTGATCACATAGACATAGCGGGCGTTGGGATGGGTGTGCGGCCGGCTCATCTGGTGCGGCGGCCAGCGGACCAGCATGGCGTAGGGCCCAGGCTTGGCCGGATCGCCCCACAGCAGGTAGCTCTGCGGCCCCTTCACCGGATCGCCCTGCCAGGCGATGTCGGCGGGCAGCTTGAAGCTGAGGACGGCGGGGTCCGGCGCGGCGGCGGCCGGACCGGTGAGGATGGCCGTGGCGACGGCCGCGATCAGCAGAGTTTTCATCGTCAAGGCGTACCGCGCCGGCCTTCATTCCGCCACTGGCGCCGCACGACAGTCGTGCTTTGCAACAGCCAGGTGGGCGGGACCTGTGGCGGCGGGTGCGAAAGAACGACAGCGCAGAGCCGCCGGGATCGTCGCGGCCTCGGTGCTCGCGCACGTGGCGGTCTTCGCGGTGCTGTTCTCACACTTCGGCTCGGCGCCCAACGACGCGAAGCCGCCAGTCATGAACGTCGAGCTTCTGAACCGCCCGCCCGCCGCCAAGCCTGCGGCCACGACGACGTCCCGCCGGCGGGGCGCGTCGAAGGGCGCATCGTCCCAGCAGGCGATCGTTCTCCACCCCACGCAGCCGGCGCCGGCGCCCAGCGACGTCGCACCCTCTGCCCTGCCAAGCCCTGCGCCCAGCGTCCAGGCGACGCTCCGCGGCCTCGTCGGCTGCAGTCCCGCCGTGCTTGCCCACCTTCCGCGCGAACAGCGTGAAGCCTGCGAGCAACGGCTCGCCCGACGCCAGGTCGCCGACCTCGGCCGCGAGGCGGGACGCCTCAATCTCGATCTGGCCGGCGCCTTCGGCAAGGACCCGCAAGCCATTCTGGAGCGGCGGCCGACCAACGGCTGTCGGGTCCGCGCGGGCGGGGACGTCGCGCCCATGGGTGAGATCGGCGTGGCGGGCGGCGTCGCCTGCGCCAAACCGTTCTAGTCGCTGGCGCCGCGGCGAAGGCGGTGTAGCTTCGCTTCAGGGCGGGGAGATCGACATGGACGATGACCGGAAGCAGCCGGGGCTGGACCGCCGGTCCGTCTTGCGATTGACCTCAGGCGCGATAGCGGGAGCGGCGACGACCTCCATGGCCAGGACCAGCCACGCGGCGACCGCCGCATCAGAGATCGTGATGATGGACGCCGGGCCGCTCGCCAAGGCGATCCGGACACGGAAGATCTCCTCTGTCGAGGTGATGACCGCCTACCTCGACCACATCGACGCCCTGAACCCGAAGTTCAACGCCATCGTCGCGCTGCAGGATCGGGCCGGCCTGCTGGCCCAGGCCCGTGACCGCGACGCCCAGCTCGCCCGCGGCGAGTCTGTCGGCCTGCTGCACGGCCTGCCCCACGCCTGCAAGGATCTGCAGCCGGTGAAGGGCATCCGCTCCACCCAGGGTTCGCCGATCTACCGCGACTTCGTGCCCACCTTCGACAGCATCATGGTCGAGCGTCTGCGCGCCGAGGGCGTGATCTTCATCGGCAAGACCAACACCCCGGAGTTCGGCTTCGGATCGCATACCTACAACCCGGTCTATGGGATCACCCGCAACGCCTACGACCCGACCAAATCGGCCGGCGGCTCAAGCGGCGGGGCGGCGGTGTCGCTGGCGCTGCGCATGCTGCCGCTCGCCGACGGCAGCGACTACGGAGGCAGCCTGCGTAACCCCGCCGGCTGGAACAACGTCTTCGGCTTCCGCACCAGCGCCGGCCGCGTGCCCGTTCACGGCAAGGAGGACTGGCTGCCGTCCATGGGCGTCACCGGACCCATGGCGCGCAACGTCGCCGACCTCGCCCTGCTGCTGTCGGTCCAGGCCGGCTACGACCCGCGCGCGCCGCTGTCGATGGAAAGTGGCGGCGCCCAGTTCCGAGGATCGCTGGCCGGTTCGATGAAGGGAAAGCGCATCGCCTGGGCCGGCGACTTCAAGGGCTACGCGCCCTACGAGACCGGCGTGCTGGAGACCTGCCGCACGGCGCTCAAGACTTTCGAGTCCCTGGGCTGCGTCGTCGAGGAGGCGATCCCCGATTATCCGCTGGAGAAGGTCTGGCAGTCCTTCATGCGCCTGCGCGGCTGGCAGCAGGGCGGAGCGATTGTTGAGCATTACAACAACCCCGCCCATCGCGCCCTGCTGAAGCCCGAAGCCGTCTGGGAGGTGGAGCTTGGGGCCAAACAGTCCGCCTACGACATCACCGCCGACTCCGTCGTCCGCACCGAATGGAGCCAGGCGGTCGGGCGTTTCTTCAGCCGCTACGACTACCTGATCGTGCCCACCGCCCAGGTCTTCCCGTTCGACGCCGAGTTGCACTGGCCCACCGAGATCGCCGGCCGGAAGATGGCGACCTATCACGAGTGGATGCAAGCGGTCTGCTTGATCACCATGGCTGGCTGCCCGGCGCTGGCCGTGCCCGCGGGCCTGGGGCCGACCGGCCTGCCCATGGGCTTCCAGATCGTCGCCCCGGTCGGCCAGGAGATGGCCTGCCTGAAGCTCGCGGCCGCCTACGAGGCCGCCGATCCAATGGCGTCCAGGCGCCTGCCGCCATCGCTCAAGCTCTGAGGGCTAGGCTGAAATCTGCGCCCTGCCAGTCAGCCGCTGCAGAATCTGGCCGATGCCAGGTGAGTGAACCAGCGCGTAGGCGCCGTCTCCCGCGGCCGCCTGCAAGCCGAGAAGCGCGAGCCACACCAGGGGAAGCTCCGCCCCGGCCCTGGTGAAATAGAAGCCCTTGCGGACCAGCCAGAACTGGGCCGCGCCCAGCATCATGGGCATGGCGTAGAGGGCGACGTAGCGCGTCAGGACGCCCGGGATCAGCAAGAGCGCGCCAGCGAATTCGGCGCTCAGCACATAGGCCGGAACGAAGGGAGGATAGCCCGCCGCCGTCAGATTGCTCCACCAGGTCTGAACGCCCCCGGGGAGGATCGCGACCTTCCAGTAGAGATGGGCGATGAACAGGCCGCCGAGCAGCAGCCGGAGATGGAACGCGGTTCGCGAGCCATCGGACGTTTGATCGCGTGTCATGGCGCCCCCGCATCGACAGCTCGACGCTAGCAGGAACGTCGCCGGCGGACAGCACGAAAGCCTATGACGTCCGGCGGGCGCGGGATTAGGTTAGCCTAAGAAACAGCCAGCTATGGGTGAGGTGGTTATGCGCAAAACCGTATTCATTCTGGCGGCGCTGGCCGCCATGGCGAGCTCGCCGGCGCTCGCGGATCCGCACTACATGTTCTGCTTCGGCGGCGGCCCGCCTGGGCTCTACTACAGCGCCGTGTTCGCCGTGCCGGAGGGCACGAAAGGCGCCCCCACGGCAAAGGCCTTCACCGCCTTCGTGCAGGGCAAATACGGCCATTCTCCCGGGACCGAGTGCCACTCCAACCAGACCCAGGCGATCGCGATCGCGGACAAGAAGCAACGCCAGGACAGCAACCAGGCCGCGAAGGTCCCCTACAAGATCGTCGAGACCGGCTGGACGGGTAAATAGCGGGCGATCAGCGCGCCAGCCAGCCGCCATCCACCGGCACGATGGCGCCGTGCATATAGTCCGACGCGCGGCTGGCCAGGAACACCGCCACGCCGGCCAGGTCGTCGGGCGTGCCCCAGCGGCCGGCCGGGATGCGCTCCATGATCTGCCGGCTGCGGGTCTCGTCGGCGCGCAGGGCCTCGGTGTTGTTGGTGACGAAGTAGCCGGGGGCCACGGCGTTGACGTTGATCCCCTTGGGCGCCCACTCGTTGGCCAGCGCCTTGGTCAGGCCCGCCATGCCGCTCTTGGACGCGGTGTAGGACGGCACGCGCAAGCCGCCCTGGAAGGACAGCATCGAGGCGACGTTGATGATCTTGCCGCGCGCGCCTTCGGAGACCCAGCGCCGCGCCACCGCCTGGCTCAGGAAGAAGCCCACCTTCAGGTTGGTGTCCATCACCGCGTCCCAGTCGTCCTCGCTGAAGTCGACGGAATCGTTGCGGCGAATGATGCCGGCGTTGTTGACCAGAATGTCGATCGGCCCCGCCTCGGCGACCACGCGCGCGATCGGCTCGGTGGAGCCCAGGTCGGCGGAAATCGCGGTGAGCCTGCGCCCGGCCGCGGCCACCATCTTCGCGGTCCCATCCGGCGCGCTGCGGCCCACGGCCACGATGTCCGCACCGGCGCCCGCCAGGCCGACAGCGATCGCTTGGCCCAGCCCGGTGTTGGCGCCGGTGACCATGGCCGCCTTGCCGGTCAGATCGAACAGGCCGCTCATTTGAGCTGGCAGATGTCGAGGACGTGCATGTCCGTGTAGTCGAGGTTCTCCCCGCCCATCGCCCAGATGAAGGCGTAGTTGGACGTGCCCGAGCCCATGTGGATCGACCACGGCGGCGACATGACCGCCTCCTCATTGGCCATCACGATGTGTCGCTGCGCGTCCGGCTCACCCATGAAGTGGAAGACCCGCTCGTCCTCCTTCAGCCCGAAGTAGAAATAGACCTCGGAGCGCCGGTCGTGCAGGTGCGGCGGCATGGTGTTCCAGACGCTGCCGGTGTTGAGGATCGTCAGGCCCAGCAGCAGCTGCGCGGACTTGCAGGTCGCCGGCACCACCAGTTGGTAGATCGTCCGCTCGTTGGATTGCGCCAGCGATCCGCGCTCCAGCGGCACGGCCTGCGCGATGGAGATCTGCTTCGCCTCGAACCGCGCGTGCGCCGGCGTCGACACCAGATAGAACCGCGCGCCCTCCCCCTCGAACGTCACGTCCTTCGAGCCCATCGGCACATAGAGGCAGTCGCGTGACGCCAGGGTGTAGGCCGTCCCGTCGACCGTCACCTTGCCCGGCCCGTCGGAGACATTGACCACGCCCAGCTCGCGCCGCTCCAGGAACGGATGGCCCCTGGCCGACTCCGGCTCGGTCTGGTCGGGCAGCTTCAGCGGCCCCTTCGCCGGCGCGGCGCCGCCGACCACGAAGCGCTCGTTGTGCGAATAGTTCAACACCACCTCGCCGGCGACGAACAGGCCGCCGATCAGATGGCGGTCGCGCAGCTGGTCGTTGGTGGCGCCTTCCATCATGTCGGGGTGGGTGGCGTGATAGGTCTTCTTGAACACGTCTGTCTCCTCCGCGATCAGGCGCTGGCCCGCGAGGGCGTCGCCTGAATCGCATCCAGTTTGTAGGCCCGCTTGGCCAGGTTGTACGCCAGGTCCTGGGCGACTTCGGCCGCTTCGTCTTCGCCCAGCCGATGCTCGGCCACCAGCCGCGCCAGGAACCCGCAGTCGACGCGCCGCGCCACGTCGTGCCGGGCCGGAATCGACAGGAAGGCCCGCGTGTCGTCGTTGAAGCCGACGGTGTTGTAGAAGCCTGCCGTCTCGGTGGTCTGTTCGCGGAACCGGCGCATGCCCTCGGGGCTGTCGTGGAACCACCAGGCGGGACCCAACCTCAGCGCCGGATAGTGCCCGGCCAGCGGCGCGAGCTCGCGGCTGTAGCTGGTCTCGTCCAGCGTGAAGACAATCACCGTCAGGTCCGGCTCGTTGCCATAGCGGTCGAGCAGGGGCTTGAGCGCCTTCACGTAGTCCGTGGCGGCTGGGATGTCGGCGCCCTTGTCGCGCCCGAAGCGGCGGTGGACGCCCGAGTTGTGGTTGCGGAACGAGCCCGGATGGATCTGCATCACCAGCCCGTCGTCCAGGCTCATCCGGGCCATCTCGGTCAGCATCTGCGCGCGGAACAGCTCGGCGTCTTCGAGGCTCCAGACCCCGTCGAGGATGCGGTGATAGAGAGCCTCGGCCTCCAGGGGCGACAGGTCCGCCGTCGCCGCGCTGGGGTGGCCATGATCCGTCGACGTTGCGCCCGCCGCGATGAAGGCACGTCGCCGCACGCGGTGCGCCTCCAGATAGCCCGACCAGAAGGAGACGTCCTGGCCGCTGAGCCGTCCGAACCGCTCCAGCGAGACCCAGAAGTCCTCGTGCTGCGGATCGACTACCGGGTCCGGACGATAGGCGGTGACCACTCGCCCACTCCAGCCGCTCTCGCGGATCGCCTTGTGATGGCGCAGGTCGTCGGTCGGCGATTCCGTCGTCGCCAGCACCTCGATGTTGAACCGGTCGAACAGCGCCCGCGGCCGGAACCCCGGCGTCGCCAGCAGCTCACCGATCCGGTCGAAGTAGAGGTCCGCGGTGGACGCATCCAACCGCACGTCGAACCCGAACACCTCGGCGAACACATGGTCCAGCCAGATCGCCGAGGGCGTGCCTCGGAAGAGGTGCATATTTCCCGCCAGCAGCCGCCATGCCGCGCGCGGGTCGGCGGCGCTCGCGCCCTTGCGCGTGGGCACGCCCAGGGCCTCAAGCGGCACGCCCTGGCTGTAGAGCATCCGGTAGAGATAGTGGTCGGGGGCCAGCAGCAGGCTGGTGGCGTCGGCGAACGGGGCGTCGGTGGCGAACCACTCCGGATCGGTGTGGCCGTGCGGGCTGATGATCGGCAGGCCCGCCACCTGCCCATACAGCCGCCGCGCCACGTCGCGGACGGCCGGTTCCGCCGGGAACAGCCGATCGGGATGCAGGGTGAGCGGTTTGGGCATGGCTCGTGAGGGCGCTTTCGGGCTTCGGGCAGGTAACCGGTGTCATCGGCGCGTGGCAAGCCCTCTTGGCGCGATGCCCCGGCAAATTGACACCGGTTACCTAATCCCCCAATGTCCCGCCCCGTGACCCTGTTTCCGACCCCGATCCGTCCCGAAATTGACCCCCGCGCCTGTCGCGAGGCGAGGGTTTCGTGAGCGCATCGGAGCCGAAGACCACGCTCGCGTACGCGCCCGCCGAGGTGGCCCGCCGCTTCGTGGCCGCCCGCCGGAGCGCCGTCTCGATCGCCGACTTCCCCGGGCCGATCCCCGCCGACATGGCCGCCGGCTACGCCATCCAGGAAGCCGCCATCGGCCTGTGGCCCGACCAGGTCGCCGGCTGGAAGGTGGGACGCATCCCGCTCGAATTGCAGGTCTCGCTCAGGGCGGAGCGGGTGATGGGCCCGGTGTTCGCCGCCAATGTGGTGCGGGCGGGCGACCAACCGACGCCGGTCTTCGCCATACCCGGTGGTTTCGCCGCCGTGGAAGCGGAGTACATCTATCGGATGGGCGAGGACGCCGCGCCAGGCAAGACTGACTGGACCCCCGCCGACGCCCTGGCGTTGGTGGAAGAGGAGCTGGTCGGCGTGGAGTTCGCCGGCAGTCCCCTGGCCACCATCAACATTCTGGGCCCCCGCGTGGTCGCCGCCGACTTCGGCAACAACGCCGGCCTGATCCTGGGCAAGACCATCCCCGACTGGCGTGCGCGCACCGACGACTGGCCGCCCTGCGAGTCCTGGGTCGACGGCAAGCTGGTGGGTCGTGGCGCGCCCTCGTCGCTGCCCGGCGGTCCCGCCGCCTCGCTGGCTTTCCTGCTGAACGCCGTCGCCGCGCGGGGCCGGCCTCTGAAACGCGGCCAGCTGGTGACCACCGGCGCGGCCAGCGGCATCCACGACATCGAGGCCGGACAAACGGCCCGCATCGCCTTCGGCGACCTGGACGAGATTTTCTGCATCGCGCAGCCGGCTCGTCCCGCCGAAGAGCAGGGAGAACCCAGGCATGGCGACGGCGACAAGTCCGGCTGACGCGGGCAAGGCGGCCGCAACCGGTCGCTACCGCTGGATCATCGTGGCGCTGCTCTTCACCGCCATGATCATCAACTACGTGGATCGCCAGACCATCGGCTTCCTGAAGAGCGACCTCTCCAAACAGTTCGGCTGGAACGAGACCAACTACGCCGACCTGGTGTTCTGGTTTCAGGGCGCCTACGCGATCAGCTACCTGGCGTTCGGCCGCATCGTCGACCGGATCGGCGCGCGCTGGGGCTTCGGCATCGCGTTTGCGATCTGGCAGGTGGCGCACATGAGCCACGCCTTCGCCCGTTCGCTCACCGGCTTCATCGGCGCGCGGCTGCTGCTGGGTGTCGGCGAGGGCGGCGCGTTCCCGGGCGGCATCAAGGCCATGGCCCAGTGGTTCCCCAAGAAGGAGCGCGCCTTCGCCACCGGCCTGTTCAACGCCGGCACCAACATCGGCGCCATCGTCACCCCGCTGATCATCCCGGCCATCGTGCTAGCCTGGGGTTGGCAGGCGGCCTTCATCGTCACCGGCCTGGGCGGCCTGATCTGGCTGCCGATCTGGCTGCTCGTCTACCGCACGCCACGCCAGGTGAAGCGCCTCTCCGCCGCCGAGCTCGCCCACATCGAGAGCGATCCGCCGGACACTGTCGAGAATGTGCCCTGGACGCGCCTGCTGCGGGTCCGCGAGACCTGGGCCTACGCCGCCGCCAAGTTCCTGATCGACCCGATCTGGTGGATGTTCCTGTTCTGGCTGCCGGACTTCATGCAGAAGCGCCACGGCCTGGACCTGAAGACCTTCGGCCCGCCGATTGTCGCCATCTACCTGCTCTCCGACGTGGGCAGCATGGGCGGCGGCTGGCTCTCGTCGAAGTTCATCCAGATGGGCTGGTCCATCAACCGCGCGCGCAAGACCACCATGCTGGTCTGCGCCCTGCTGGCCATGCCCGTGGCCTTCGCCGCCTTCGCCGACAACCTGTGGGTCGCCGTGGCGATCATCGGGGTGGCGACCGCCGCCCACCAGGGCTTCTCGGCCACGCTCTACGCCATGCCTGGCGATGTGTTCCCGCGCTCGGCGGTGGGCTCCGTCGTGGGCATCGGCGGGATGATCGGGGCGATCGGTGGCATGGCCATGAGCAAGTACGCGGGCTTCGTGCTCGACAAGCTCGGCACCTACACGCCGATCTTCATCGTCGCGGCCTCGGCCTACACGCTCGCCCTTCTGGCCATCCACCTGCTCTCGCCGAAGCTGGAGCCGGTGGCGCTCTAAAGCCGGGCGTTTTCAAGAGAACCACGGAAAACACGGAAAGAGCACGGAAGGGGACTTACCACTGACCGGGCACGATGGATCGCTTGCGCGCGACGCGCGATTCAACCTGGCTGAAGCCGATGGTCGGCCAACCTTCCGTGCTCTTTCCGTGTCTTCCGTGGTTCAAAACGCCTGGGTCTCCGCCTCCACGGCGCTGACCGGCTAAGCGCCAGCCGGTCCCGTCGACTCCCGCACCACCAGCGACGGCAGGCGGTCCTTCTGGTCGCGGGTCTCGTCCTCGACGCCCATCAGCCGCGCCACCGCCAGGCGGCCGATCTCCCGGGTGGGCGTTCGGATGGTGGTCAGGCTGGGCCAGAGGCGTCGCGCGATCTCGAAATCGTCGAAGCCCACCACCGACAGGTCTTCCGGGACCCGCACGCCCAGCTGGCGCGCCGCCTGCAGCACGCCGGCCGCCATCTCGTCGTTACCCGCGAAGATCGCGGTGGGCCGCGGCGAAAGCTGCAGCAAGGTCCGCGCCCGCTCGATGCCGGACTCGAAGGTATAGGCGCCTTCTTCGATATGATGGATCTCGAGCCTCAGGCCGCGCTCGGCCAGGCCCTGCTCGAATCCCTCACGCCGCTCCCGCGAAGAGCGGAAGCTCGGCGGGCCGGAGATGAAGGCGACCCGCGTGTGGCCGTGGTCCGCCAGGTGCTGCGCCGCGGCGTGGCCGCCCAGTCGGTCGCGGGTCTCCAGCATCCGCTCGGGCGCATCCACCGACACCGAGGCCACGCGCACATAGGCGCAGCCGATCTCAGCCAACAGCTTGGCGGCGCGCTCGTCCTCCGACACCGAGGGCGTCAGCACCACGCCGAACAGCCGCTGGCGCTCCACGAAGGCGCGCAGGTCGGCCAGGAACGTCGGGCTGCCCCGGTCGCAGGGATGCACCACCAGCTCGAAGCCCGAGCCCTTCATGCCGTCCAGCAGGCCCAGTTGCATGTTCACGACGTACTGCGGATTGGGGTTGTCGTAGACCAGGCCGATCAGGAACGAGCGGCGGAAAGCCAGGCCCCGCGCCTGCGGGTCGGGCGCATAGCCGTGCTCGGCGATCACCGCCTCGATACGCTCGCGGGTTTCCTTCTGGACGTAGGGGCTGGCGTTGATGACCCGGCTGACGGTCTTCTTGGACACCCCGGCCAGGCGGGCGATGTCGTTGATCGTCGGCCGACGGCGCGGGCCATCGCCCGTTCCAGGTTCGTCGTTGTCCGGCGCCTCGCGCTTGGCCATTCCCTGCCCTTTGTCTCCACCTTGGTTCGGGGAACGGGCTTCATAGCGCCCGGCGGACCGCGGGGTATAGGCCGAAAGCATGACACCGCTTACCTTGGGGGCCAATGCCGCTCGCCTCGCTCCTGAAAATCGACCCGCGCGACGACGTCGCCGTCGCCCTGGCTCCGCTCGCGCCGGGCGAGGCGGTCGCCGAGGGCGTTGTGGCGCGCGAGGAGATTCCGGCCGGGCACAAGGTGGCGCTGCGGGCCATCGCCAAGGGCCAGGATGTCCGTAAGTACGGCTGGCCGATCGGCCACGCGCTCACCGACATCGCCGCCGGCGACCACGTCCACAGCCACAACCTGGCGACCAGCCTGGTGGGCGAGGAGGCCTACGCTTATGCCCCGGCCGCCCCGGAGTCCCTGCCCGCGCCCAGCGGCGCGACCTTCCAGGGCTATCGCCGCAGCAATGGCCGGGTGGGCACGCGCAACGAGATCTGGATTCTCTGCACCGTGGGCTGTGTGGCCCGCACCGCCCAGAAGATCGCCGCGGTGGCCGACAAGCGCTTCAAGGGCCGCGTCGACGGGGTCTATGCGCTGACCCATCCCTTCGGCTGCTCACAGCTCGGCGGCGACCTGGCGGCGACCCGCAGCATGATCGGAACCCTGGCCGCCCACCCCAACGCCGGCGGCGCCCTGATCCTTGGGCTCGGCTGCGAGAGTAACCAGCTCGCTCAGGTGTTGGAGGCCATGCCGGGCGTTGAGCCGGCGCGCCTGAAAGCCTTCACCGCCCAGGCCACCGAGGACGAGATCGAGGCGGGCCTCGCGGCCGTCGAGGCCTTGGTCGAAGTGGCCGAAAAGGATCGACGCGAGCCCTGCCCGGTCTCCGACCTGGTGGTGGGCCTGAAATGCGGCGGCTCGGACGGCTTCTCAGGCCTCACCGCCAATCCGCTGGTCGGCCGCATCGCCGACGCCGTGGCCGGCGACGGTGGCACGGCGATCCTGACCGAGATCCCGGAGATCTTCGGGGCCGAGCGCTTGCTGATGGCGCGAGCCGCCGACCAAGGCGTGTTCGACGACATGGTCGGGGTCGTGAACGGCTTCAAGGCCTACTTCCTCAGCCACGGCGAGCCGGTCAGCGAGAACCCCTCGCCCGGCAATATCGAGGGCGGCGTCACCACCCTGGAGGAGAAGTCCCTGGGCGCGGTCCAGAAGGCCGGGCGCGGGCAGTTCACCCAGGTCTTGCGCTACGGCGAACGCTCCGACCGCAAGGGCGTGGTGCTGCTGGAGGCGCCCGGCAACGACGCGGTGTCCTCCACCGCGCTCACCGCCGCGGGCGCGACTGTGATCCTGTTCACCACCGGGCGCGGCACGCCGCTGGGCTTCCCGGCCCCGACGCTCAAGCTCTCCACCAACTCGGGCCTCGCGCAGCGCAAACCGCACTGGATCGACTTCGACGCCGGGCGCATCGTCGCCGGCCAGGACATCGAAGAGGCCGCCGCCGCGCTCATGGACCTGGTCCTCGCCACGGCGTCCGGCCAGCCCACGCGGGCCGAGGACAACGAGGAGCGCGAGATCGCGCTTTGGAAGCGCGGCGTCACCAATTGAGACGGCCCCTTTGAAAAGGTTGGGCGAGGCGACGCTTAGCGACCTGCCGGCCGACATCACCCGGCCGGGCTATGATCGCGCCGCCATCCGCATCGGCATCGTCCACTTCGGTCCCGGCGCCTTTCATCGCGCGCACCAGGCGTTCTACGTCGACCGCATGCTGGCTCATGATCCAGGGCTGGCGATCAGCGCGGTGTCCCTGCGCAGCGACACCGTGCGCGCCGCGTTGGCGCCGCAGGACGGACTCTATGCCCTCGTCGAGCGCGAGGCCGGCCCCTCGATCCGGATCATCGGTTCGATCCGCGAGGTGCTGACAGCGCCGGCCGACCCGCAGGCCGTGTTCGCACGCCTGACCGATCCCGCGGTGCGTCTGGTCAGCGCGACGGTCACCGAGAAGGGTTACGGCCTGACGCCCGGCGGCGATCTCGATCTGGACCACCCGGACATCTGCAGCGACCTCGCCGATCCCACCGCGCCGCAGACGCTGGTCGGATGGCTGGTGGAAGGCCTGCGGCGGCGGCGCGCGAACGGCGCGGGCGGCCTGATCGCGCTGAGCTGCGACAACCTCTCCGGCAACGGCGCCAAGCTGCGCGCGGCGAGCCTGCGGTTCGCGGACGCCCGCGGCGAGGCCGACCTGGCGCGCTGGATCGACGGCGAGGTGCGCTTCCCCGACTCCATGGTCGATTCCATCACGCCCGCCACTGACAACGCGCTGCGCGCCGAGACCGCCGCACGGCTCGGCCTCGAAGACGCCTGGCCGATCCAGCGCGAGCGGTTCGTGCAGTGGGTGGTGGGCGAGGGCCTGGGCGCCGAAGCCGCGACCTTCGCCGGGGCCGGCGTGACGCTCACCGGCGATGTCGCCGCCTTCGAGCGCGCCAAGCTGCGGCTGCTCAACGGCGCGCATTCGACCCTGGCCTACGTCGGCCTGCGGCTCGGCCACGAGACGGTCGCTGAGGCCATGGCCGATCCCCGCTTGGCGGCGTTCATCGAGACCTTGATGCGCGCCGATATCGCGCCCCTGCTCGGTCCGACGCCCGGCCTCGAGCCCGACGCCTACATCAGCGCGATCCTGGCCCGGTTCCGCAATCCGGCCATCGTCCACAGGCTCTCGCAGATCGCCTGGGACGGTTCGCAGAAGCTGCCGGTCCGCCTGCTGTCGTCCATCGCCGAGGCCCGCGCGCAGGGCCGGCCCGTGGATCGCCTGGCCGTGGGTCTCGCCGCCTGGATGGTCTTCGTTCGCCAGCAGCGACGGCTTGGCCAACATCTGGTCGATCCGTTGGCTCCGGAGCTGGCCAAGGTCGATCGGGCCTGCACTGGCCAGGCTTCAGACGTGGGCCATTTCCTCGCTCTGCGGGCGATCTTTCCGGCCGAGCTGGCCGCCGACCCGGTCCTGCGGACGGCGATCGAGACCGCCTACGTCCGGTTGTCCGGCGCCAATCCGCTCACCGCGATCGAACCCCGGTGAGCCCGTTCAGCGAACATTGACACCGTAAATTGTCACCGGTGTCAGGCTATGGTTAAGATTGTCCCGAAAAAGCAAATTTCTGTCTCACAGAAACAAGCTTAGGCGCCGTTAACCCTATAGGCGAAGCGACGAATCACCCCCTCGGGGGCTGAGCGGCGGACCGCAGGGTCCATAGCTCTTCCACTGGGTGTTCGCAAACCAAAACCTCATGCGAAACAATGCCCAAAATGCATCCAAATTTCCGCGACTCGACGATTTCATCGACCCATTACGCCCTCAATCCGACCGCCGCCGACGCCGCCACTCAGGCGCCTTCGGCCCGTGATCTGAAGGATCTGCTCGCTGTCATTATCGGCGTCTGCGAATCCCTGGCCGACAACCTCAAGGACAGCCCGACCCACGCCGAACTCGCCCGCATCGGGGCGCTGGCCGCCGACCGCGCGGTGGGCCTGGCGGCCGATCTTGTCCAGGGCGACCTGGTCGCCGCTGAGCCTTCCCCGGGCGAGGGGGCTCCGGCCCTGCCGCGCCCGGCCAACGGCAACGGCCTGCGGGTGCTGCTGGTCGAGGACGATCCTGACCTGCTGACCTTGCTGACCGCCGCGTTCAACCGCGAGGGCTACCAGACGTTCTCGGCCCCCAACGGCCGCATGGGCGTTCAGATGCTCCAGCGGCTGAAGCCCGACCTGATGGTGACCGACATCGTCATGCCGGAGATGGAGGGCATCGGCGCCATCCTCGAGGCGCGGCGCTCCACGCCGGCCACCCGGGTCATCGCCATTTCCGGCGGCGGCCAGTACGGGCGCAGCCACAACTTCCTCGAATGGGCCAGCGAACTGGGCGCTGACGAGGTGCTGGCCAAGCCCTTCCGGATGTCCTCGTTGATCACCGCGGCGCGCGTGGTCCTCGACCGGCCGCCGGCCACCGACCCGATGGATTTCGAACCCACGGCCCGTCTGGCTCACGCCCGCTAACCCGCCCCCGCCAATCCCCCATGCCGGTCACGCGCAACGACGCGCGGCCGCCCCCACGCCTGCTCAAATTTCCCCCAAAGCCTGAATTTCCGGAGACCTGACGATGCGCATTCTGCTGATCGAAGACGACCGCAACACCGCCCGCAGCCTCGAGATGATGCTCACCACCGCGGGCTTCAAGGTCGAGACCACCGACCTGGGCGAAGACGGCGACGACCTCGCCAAGTCTTATGATTACGACGCGATCCTGCTCGACCTCGGCCTCGAGGACATGAGCGGCATGGACGTGCTGCGCTCGCTGCGCCGGGCCAAGGTCAAGACGCCGATCCTCATTCTGTCCGGCGCCGCCGACGTGGTCGGCAAGGTGGCCGCCTTGGCCGCCGGCGCCGACGACTACCTGGTCAAGCCCTGCCACAAGGACGAGCTGGTCGCGCGGCTGCGCGCGGTGATCCGCCGCTCGGCCGGCCACGCCGACTCCACCATCATCATCGGCGACATCAGCGTGAACCTCGACGCCAAGATCGTGCACGTGAACGGCGCGCGGGTTCATCTGACCGGCAAGGAATATCAGACGCTGGAATTGCTGGCGCTTCGTCGCGGCAAGACGCTCTGCAAGGACGTGTTCCTGACCAATCTCTACGGCGGCATGGACGAGCCCGGCGCCAAGATCATCGACGTGTTCATCTGCAAGCTGCGCCAGAAGCTGTCGCGCGCCTCCGGCGGCAAGCAGCACATCGAGACCGTCTGGGGCGGCGGCTATGTCATGCGCGATCCCGACGAAGCCGTAGTCAAGGCCGCGGCGTGATGGCCCGGCGCGCTTCGGGCCGTGCGATAGACACTGGCCGTGGAATCGAAGTTGCGCCGGAACCAATGGGCGAAGGCGCTGAGGCTGCCGAAGCCCAGCGTGTCGGCCACGTTCTGCAGTGGCCGGTCGCTGGTCGCCAGCAGCGAGGCGGCGAGCTCCGTGCGCGTGGTGTTCAGCACCTCGGTGAACGTCGCGCCTTCGGCGGCCAGCCGCCGGTGCAGGGTGCGGCGATCGATCGCCAGCCGCGCCGCCACACGATCCACCGTGCAGCCGCCCGTGGGCAACAGCGACAGGATGAGTTGCCGCACCTGGCCGCCGAAGGTCTGGGCGTCCTTGCCCTGCGCGAGATGGGCGATGTAGCCCTCCATCACCCGGGCCATCTCGGGATCGTTGGCGAGCACCGGCCGATCCAGCTCCGCGCGGTCGATCACCAGCCCCATGAAGTCCTGGTCGAACAGCGGCGTCACGCCGAACAGGCGACGGTGACCGTCAAGATTGGCTGGCGCAGCGTGCATGAAGCGCACCTCGAGCGGGCGCCAGACTGGACCACGCACGGCCTGGATCATCCGGAAGACAACGCCGACCGCGAGTTCGCTGGCCTGGCGCCCCCGCCAGGTCGGCATGCCCAGACGCAGCAGCGCCAGGTCGTCGATCTCCTCGAGACCGACAGAGAGCGCCTCATTCTGCAGCCAGGCGTACTGGTGGAACAGTTCCAGCGCCTTGCGCAGATTGGGCTGCTCGCGGATCGCCAGGCCCATGGGGCCCATGGTCGAGAGGCGGCGCTTTTCGACCATGCGCAGCGCGAAGTCGTCCAGGCCCGACGCGCTCGCCGCCACCTCGATCAACCGCGACATGGCCGGCACGGACACGCGAAGCTCCGGATCGGTCAGCGCCTCGCGCGGCACGCCGACGGTCCTGGCGAGCGCGTAGGGATCGAGGCCCGCCTCGCGCGCCACATCGACAAAGCCGGTCAGGCCGGCGCTGCGTCCCATCTGGGACATCTGCCCCCCAAGGTCCGATCAGCATCGATCAGCCGCCGGATGTCCCCGGAAATCAACCCCACCGATTCGCGAGGCCGCCCGTGATTCCGCCGCTTCCCCCCGCAAGCGCCACCGTCGCCGCGACGCCAGGTCGCACCTCTGAACCGCTCGCCGAGGAGGTGAGGCGCATGCGCGAGCTGTTCGCCCAGGCGCCCGGCTGCATGGTGGTGTTCTTCGGTCCTGACCATGTCGTGCAGATGGCCAACCCCGCCTATCTGAAGCTCTCGGGATTGGACGACAGCATCGTCGGCAAGCCCGCCTGCGTCGGTCTCAGCCGGGGCTATTCGCGGGGCTTCGGCCGGTTGCTGGACGAGGTCTACGCCACCGGCCAACCCAAGGTGATCCGCGGCGCGAAGCTGGCGGTGACTCGCTATCCCGGCGGCCCCGACGAAGAGGCCTTCGCCGACTTCGTGCTGCAGCCGCTCCGCGAAACCAGCGGCCAGGTCTTCGGCGTGTTCTGCCAGGGCCACGAGGTGACCAACGAGAAGCGCGCCAACGATGAGCTGCTCGCCAGCCGCGCGGCGATGCAGGCTATGCTCGACGAAGTCCAGGCGATGTTCGATTCCAGCCACGACGTGATCTGCGTCTTCGACGCGACCGGCAGGTTCAAGCACGTCAACCAGCACGCGGAGATGCTCTGGGGTTATCGGCCGGAGGAGCTGATCGGCGCGGGCTATCTCGACCACGTCCATCCGGACGATCGCGAGCTTACCGAACGCTCCGGATACGAGGTCGCCGCCGGCCTCCCCACCAAGAATTTCCTCAACCGCTACATCCACAAGGACGGAACCGTCGTCCCGCTGATGTGGTCGGCGGTGAAGTCGGAATCGCAGAACTCCATCATCGGCATCGCCCGCGACATGCGCGAGCACATGGCCGCCGAAGAGAAACTGCGCCAGGCGCAGAAGCTGGAGGCGATCGGGCGGCTGACCGGCGGCATCGCGCACGATTTCAACAATCTGCTGACCGTGGTCATCGGATCGAACGAAACCCTGGTGGACGCGCTGGCGGACCGGCCCGACCTGCGGGCGGTCGCGAACCTTGGACTGGACGCGGCGGAGCGCGGCGCCGAGCTGGTGAGCCGGCTGCTGGCCTCGGCGCGCAGCCAGCCGCTGGCGCCCCAGGTGGTGGACTGCGCCCGGTTCCTCGACGGCCTGGCGCCGATCCTGGGCCGCACCATCAACAGCGATATCGAGATCGTGCTGGAGACATCGGAGCCCGATCTGCGCTGTCTGGCCGACCCCACACAGCTGACCTCGGCGATGCTCAACCTGGCCATCAATGCGCGCGACGCCATGCCGGGCGGCGGGCGCCTGACCCTGCGCGCGGCGCGCGACAGCGGCGACGCCGGGTTCGTCGTGCTGAGCGTCGCCGACACCGGCGAAGGCATGTCGGCGCAAACCCTGGCGCGCGCCATGGAGCCGTTCTTCACCACCAAGCCGGAAGGCCAGGGCTCCGGCCTCGGCCTGTCGATGGTGCACGGCTTCGCCAGCCAGTCCGGCGGACGCCTGGAGATCGACAGCCAGCTCGGCCGCGGTTCGCGGATGAGCATCTACCTGCCGTTGACGTCGCGCGAGCAAGCCGCCGCGTCGCCCGCCGCGCAGGCCCCGGCGCAGGCCCAGTCGCGCCACGTGCTGCTGGTGGAGGACGACGACCTGCTGCGCGACCAGGTGCAGCGCCAGCTGATCTCGCTGGGTTGCCGCGTCACCGCACACCGCAACGGCCACGACGCGCTGCGGCGGCTGCACGCGGCGGGCGATATCGATCTGTTGATGACCGACATCGTCATGCCGGGTGGCTTGAACGGACGCCAGCTCGCCGACCAGGCGCGCCAGCTCCATCCCAGCCTACCGATCCTGTTCACCTCCGGCCACACCGACGAGCCGACCATCCGCGCGCTGCGCCTGGAAGGCGAGGCGGCGTTCCTGGGCAAGCCCTACCGCCGCGGCGACCTGGCGCGAAAGCTGGCCGAGCTCACCGGCCATCAGCCGGTGACGGCGTAGGGCTCCGACGTCTCTGGCGTGTCGACGCGTGCGATGGCGGCGATCATGGCCGAGAAGAGCGCCTCCACATCGATCGGCTTGGAGATCACCTCCGTCATCCCCGCCGCGCGATAGGTGGCCACCTGGTGGATCATGGCGTTGGCGGTCACCGCGATGATCGGCACCGCCTCGCGGCCCAATTCCGCCTCGCGGGCCCGGATGGCCTGGGCCGCGCTCACGCCATCCATGAGCGGCATCTGCACGTCCATCAGGATTAGGTTCCAGTCGCCGGCTTCCCAGGCCGCCACCGCCTCGACGCCGTTGGCGACAATGGTCGGCTCCAGGCCGATCTGACCGAGCAGCGCGCGCAGCACCATCTGGTTCACCGGGTTGTCCTCGGCGGCCAGTACGCGCACCTGCCGCTCGGCCGCGGCGGCCATCTCGTCGCGAGCCTCGGCGGCGGGGACGACACAGGCCGGAAGGGGCAGCGTCAGGGCGAAAGTGCTGCCGACGCCCGGCGCGCTCTCCACAAGGATCTCGCCGCCCATCGCCTTGGAGAGTTTCTGGCAGAGCGCCAGGCCGAGGCCGGCGCCGCCATAACGGCGGGTCATCGAAGAGTCGGCCTGCACGAACTTTTCAAAGAGGTTGGGGATGCGATCGGCGGCGATGCCGATGCCGCTGTCGCGCACCTCGCAGCGAATGCCGCGGCCGGTGCTCAGCAGGCTGATCGACACCTCACCGCGGTGTGTGAACTTGAGTGCGTTGGAGACCAGAGCGCTGATGATCTGACGCAGGCGGCCAGCGTCGCCACGGTAACGGCCGGCCGCGCGCGGATCGATCGCCAGGGTGAAGGTGAGACCCTTGTGCGCGGCCTCGGCGGAATAGGCTGAACGCACGCTTTCCAGCACCGCCGGCAGGTCGAAGTCCGTGCTGACCAACGTCAGCCCGCCGGCTTCGATCCGCGCCAGGTCCAGGAGGTCGTCGACGATCGTCATCAGCGCCTCGCCGCTCTCGCCCAGCACCCGCAGGCGTTCGCGCTGGGCGCGCGGCAGCGGACTGAGCGCCATCGCCTGCGCCATGCCCAACACCCCGTTCAGGGGCGTGCGGATCTCGTGGCTGATCACTGCGAGGAATTCGCTCTTGGCGCGGTTGGCCACCTCGGCGGCCTCGAGAGCCGCCTTCTGTTCGCGCGCGGCCAGACGCGCGGCGGTGACGTCGACGTAGGTCGACATGCACAGGCTCCACGGCTCGCCGTCGCATGACGACATGCGCAGGTGAACCTCGATGTCGAGGATCGAACCGTCGCCGCGGATCAGCTCCGCCGGGAACGGTGGCAGCACGCCCTCGTCGCTGATCTCGTTCAGCGCCGCGCCGAACCCTTCGACGAAGCTGTCGGTGAGGTGGACCACCGACATGTCGCCGCACAGGTCGCTGGCCACCTGGTTGGCTTCCAGCAAGGTCACATGACGGAAGATGTCGTCTACGGTGAGCATCTGGGCGCGCAGCACATCGCCCAGGCGCACCTGCGGATATTCCGCCGGGACGCGCAGTTGCTGGTAGAGCCGTGAGGCGTCGAAGCAGGATCGGGCGATCGGGCTCTGGTCGAAGATCATCCGCAGGCGGTGGCGGCTCTCCAGCGCCGCCTGCCCGGCGGTTTCGGCGAGCGCGCTATGGCGCCCAAGCTCGCCCAGCGCATCGCCGAGCGCCTCGCCTTCGGCGGCGACCACATTGGCCAGCCGCACGATGAACACCGTGAAGAAGGCCCCTGCCACCGCCAGTCCCACGACGTCGGTCATGGGCATGGCGAGGCCGAACAGGCGCGCCAGCACAGGCGTCAGAATCAGGGTTGCCGAGGCCGGTCCCACCAGGGCGAGCGTGGCCGCCCGCGACCCGCAGGACATCAGCGCGTTGTTGAGGCTGACTGCGCAGAGGAACAGCACCGCCTCCGCCAGACGGATCGGCGACGGCGAACTGAGCAGAATCGGGGCCACCAACGAGAATGATGTGGCCGACAGGGTGAAGACCGCCGTGGTCGCGACGACGGCGGTTCGCGTCCTGGCCTTGCCCAGGAAGTGACGGCTGATCTTGCGGTCGAGCGCGGCGACCAGCAGCATCACGGCGAGCCACAGAACGGCCAGCCGGCTTCCCGTCGAGAGCCAGGCCAGCAACCCCACCAGGCTCGCCTGCAGGCAGCGGATCCAGGCGTCCCGCGCGCGCCAGGCCAACGTCCGCTCGAACGGATCGAGAATCCGCTGCGCCTCGGCCGATGGCCAGGCGGGGATCATTTGGCGAGCTCGATCCGCAGCCGCAGGCCGGCGACCCAGCGGTCGGGCATGGCGCGGTCGCCGCCGGCGTGGTGGATCCACTGCAGGTCGGGCTGCAGCGTCACGCGCGATCCGATCTTGTCGGAATAGGTGACCTCGATCCCGGTTTCGGCGCGGCTCGGATCGGTGAACTGGTCGCGAAGGTTTGCCCGGAACTTGCGGTCCAGCAGGCCCTGTTCGATACCGATGGAGAGCGCGCTGTCCGGTCGTCCGGAGACCGGCTTGTCGATGCGCAGGCCCGCCTGCCAGCCGCCGTGGAATGGAGTCGTCTCGCCGTCCGAAACGCCGACCCGCACGAAGGCCGTGCCGGAGCGGCCATCCTCGGCGCCGAACACGCGATGCTCGGCCTGGGCATAGACGCCCTGGGCCACGCGGCGTTGCGGCGCGCCCGCAGCGTCCACGTCGCGGATGTCGTCCTGGGCATGACTGTAGCGCCACGCGCCGGCGCTCATCTTGATCGGCGCGGTGACGCCCACCTGGGCGATGGCCAGCACACCGTCGGTGAAGGTCAGGTCGACGCCGCGCGGATCGCCCATCACGCCGGCCTTGGCGTTCAGCACCGCGGCGCGCGCATAGGCGCCCTCGCCGAGATTGATGTTCAGCCGCAGACCGAGCGATGTGGCCGGAAAGATCGAGGGGCCGTTGGGGCCGGTGGCGGCCAGTTCCGAGCCGATACCGAAGGCCGGCGCCAGCAACTGGCCGGCGGCATCGTTTGAATAGAATTCGCTATTGAGGTTGTAGAGCCCACCGCGGATCGAGGCCTTGCCGCCGAAATCCTGCTCCAGCCACAACTCGAACAGCCGCAGGCGTGGCGCAGCGACCTCGATGTTGTCGACCCCTTGCAGGGTCCCGGCCAGGTCGTTCGGCGCGCCGCCGGAATTGTTCAACGCATAGGCGTGCAGGCTGGCGCCCTTCCAGCCCGCGGTCCTTTCCAGGTCCACGTCGGCGATCAGGTCGAGGTTGTCGAGGTAGCGTCCGGCGCGCGGGCCCGAGCCGGCGACGACGCCGGTGATGTCGGCCGTGTAGACCGCCGAATACCTGACCGCCGGCGCCTCTGCCCCAGATTCGGCCGCGGGTTCGGCCCGAGCGGCTCCGGTCGTGACCGCGGCGAGCGCGGCCGCGAGGAAGGCGGCTCGAATTCGATGAAGACTGGACATGGCGCGGCTCCGAACGGGGACCGGGCCACACTCTCACGAGGCGTATAATTCAACGTTAAAAGTGGGAATTAATGGGAATTCATGCTGATATCAGGTGATTCACGCGATGAGATAGGTAATATTGGTCCTATTGAAGCGTGTTATGCAATTTACGTCGTACATCTATTGGATGACATCAAGAACGTGCCGTCGTTATTTCGAGTAACGAGATGTAGGTGCATACTCTATGCAACAATCTGCGAATTCGTCAGTTCTCAGGGTTGGTCTGGCCTTCGACGCCCGGCACCGTTCGGCCGAAGCTGATCAGGTCGAGCGCCAGGGCGTCATCGGCGATCAGCCGGCGCAGCGCCGTCTGCACCACACGGGTGGCGTCGCGCAGGCGCTTGGGATCGACGTCCTGCAGGACCCACTGATTGCGCTCCTTCAGGATCTGCACCGCCGTTCCATAGGTGGCCTCGCCCTGATCGGTCAGCGCCAGGTTCACTTGCCGCCGGTCCTGGTCGGGCGTGCAGCGCGACACCAGCCCGCGGCCCACGAGTTGGTCGACAGCGCGGGTCAGCGTCGTGCGCTCCACCGTCGAGTAGCGGGCGAGCTGGCTCATGGTGCAGACCTTGAGCCGTCGGACGATCGCCAGCGAACGCCATTGCGCCAGGTTGAGGTCGACGGGCTTGAGCGCTCGGTCGAAGAAGGCGTCCCGCTGCCGCGCGGTCTGGAACAGCAGATAGAAGAAGTACTCCGACGCCCCCAGCGGGAACTCGCCTTCCGGGTCGACGGAATTGTCACGGGGTGTGGAGCTGAGCTTGGCCATCGGCCTCGACTGAAGCGTAATCCGTGCTTTTGCACAATGTGCAAATACGCTATGTCACTTTGCATTAGGTGCAAACGCGCATTTTTAATTTCGATTAACCGCTGGCGGCTAAGCCGTGCGGCCCTGCTCCCGAGAGGTTCGCTGTGACCGAGACCCCGGCTCCGGCCGAAGACGACTTGCGTGGCGCCCTGCGTAGCCTGGACGCCGACCTGCAGGCCTGCCTGGCGCTGAACCGCGCGACCCTCCAGGCGCTGGCGACACTGTCGCCGCTGCTCAACACCGCCGCCGACGCCGCGCTGGCCGAGGAGGCCGAGCGGGCCGCGCGCGCCGCCTCCAAGCGGGTGACCGACGTCGTCGAAGAGGTGCGTGATCGACTGCAGAGCGCGCCGGTCGAGGCACGCATCGCGCTTGCCCTGCAACGCGCCCTTCATGACGCCGCCGACGCCCTGCCCCGTCACGTCAACAGCCAACGCAAGAGCTCGGGCGGCTGACGCTTCAGGTTCCCTCAACGAACCGCGCCCGAACCTGGCGCAAGCCTTCCAGAACGGTCTCCGCGCCCTGGGTGCGCCCCCCGGACAGCAGCCGGATGCCGTCCACGTGGACGTCCACCGCAGACCAGTTGACCGCCTCGCCGCAACGGAACTTGTGGACCAGATCGCACAGGCTGCACGCGGCCTCCGCCAGGGCGTCCAGCCCAAAGGCGCCGGCCACGCCGAAGATGGCATTGCTCACATCGTAGAGCCCGTCGAGCGTCGCCGCGGCGCCCGCCGCACGGTCGCCTGCCGCGATGGCCGAGAGCTGCTCGGATTTTTCGATCAGCGAGGCCAGGCAGCGGTCGCGCACGGATTCGATGCGCTGCTCGGCGGCCTGCAGGGCTTCGTCGATGGTCTTGCCGCCGGGCTGCCGCGCGATCCGCGCCAGCTTGTTCTCGGTCTTGAAGATACGCGGGAGACTCATCGGGCGATCGCCTTGGGCTGGAAGAGAGCATCGATCTGGTCCTGATCGAGATTGGGGGTCTTGGCTTCGCCGACCTCCACGGAGAGGTCGTCGTGGCGGCGGCCTTTCACGCCGACCGGCGGGCCGATCGAGCGCACCCGGCGGTCGGGGCCGCAGTAGCCCTCGGACGTCACGAAGGCCCGCTGGTCGCTCAGCAGCCAGACGATCCGCTGCATCATCACCATCGGCGGAACCGGCTTGCGCACCACGAAGCTGGCGCCGGCGTTGCGGCCCTTGATGATCGCCGACGGCGTGGTGTGGCCGGTCACCAGCACCACCGGCGACCAGGCGTTGGGCGAGCCGCAGCGGCGCAACCAGTTGATGAAACCGTAGCCTTCGCCGTCGGCAAGCGCGCTGTCGACGACGACAAGGTTCAAATCCCGCTCGCCGACGATGACCATGGCCTCGACGCTGGATGAGGCGCGGCGCGGCGTATGCACGCCGAAGCCGGCGAACATCTGCGCCAGGATCTCCAGCCCCTCGGCGTCGCCGCCGGCGATCAGCACCTCGGCGGTGGACAGGTTGACCCGCTCGCGGCCCTTGAACGGCATGGTCGCCATCTCAGGTTCCGAACAGCAGCAGGTCGCCGGAGGCGTCGTCCGCCACGCTGGGCGTGGCCGCGGCCGGACCGGCGAGACGGCGCGCTTGTTCGGCCAGCGTCAGGTCGATCATCGCGGCGTGGACGTCGATGGCGGCGCCGGCCGGAACCGCGTCGGCCAGGGCGCGCAGGAAGGCGGCCATGCCTTCCAGGCGCTGGCTGAGCAGGTCGGCGCCCTGCGCCTCCTCCATCAGGTTCGCGTCCAGCGCGCCGGCGCCGGCCGCAAGACGGGCGATCACGCGTTGCAGCTGGTCGCCCTGGCGGGCCAGGTCGGCGAGTTCGATAGCCGCCAGCCTCAGAGGCTCGGCGAACGGCCGGAAGGCTTTTCCTTCGATCATCAGAACAACTCCAGGGCGCCGGAGTCTTCCGGCGGCGGCGCAGCGGGCCGACGTCGTTCGGCGGCGAAAACCTTGGCCTCGGCGGCCGCGAGGAAGACCTGCCGGGCGCGCCCGCTGACCGGCCAGTACTGGATGCGCCGCGCGCGATCGCCGCGCAGCGAGCCGCCGGCGTGCGCCAGGCCCTCGTCGCGCACGAACTGTTCGGCGAAGGTCGCGTTCTGGGAGCCCACATCGGTCAGGCCGGTGATCAGCCTGGCGCCGCCGAACAGCTTGACCTCCAGGCGTTCGCGTCGCGCGCCGCGGCGCAGCAGGGCGTTCATCAGCAATTCCATGGACTGCACGCCATAGCGCAGGCCCTCGCTGCCGCTGACGCCAGGGAGCAGGAAGTGGTTCATGCCGCCGACGCCGGCCACCGGATCGCGCATGCACGCGGCGACGCACGATCCGAGGATCGTGGTCATCACCAGGTCCGCGTCGTCGGCGACCAGGAACTCGCCCTGGATCACGTGGGCCTTGCGCGGCTCCACGGCGCGGACGCGATCCGCATCATGGGTGGCGGAGGCCAGGCTCATTGCAGGGCGCCGAAGACCGCTTCGATCTTTTCGCGCAGGGTGGCCACGGTGAACGGCTTGACCAGGTAGTTGTTGACGCCGAACTGCACCGCCCGCTGCACAAGATCCTTGTCGGCCCGTCCGGTCAGCATGATGAAGGCGGTCTTCTGGATCGGCGGATGCGCGCGCACGGCGCGCAGCAGGCCCAGGCCGTCCAGCTTCGGCATGTTGTAGTCCGAGATCACCAGCTGGATCGGCCGGTTGAGCATCTGGCGCAGCCCCTCCTCGCCGTCGTTGGCTTCGAAGGTGGTGCGGAATCCGAGCTCCTGCAGGCCGCTGCGGACGAGCGAGCGAATGGTCTGCTGATCGTCGACGATAAGGCAGTGAATGGACGCGGCGACGGGCATCAGGATTCCCCAGGACGGTTGGTCAGTTGGCGGATGGCGGGCGCGATCTTCTCCAGCGGCAGCTGGCGTTCGACGGCGCCGATCTCGAAGGCGGCGCGCGGCATGCCGTAGACGACGGACGAGCTTTCATCCTGGCCGAGCGTGCGGCCGCCGGCGTCGCGCAGAGCCAGCAGGCCGCGAGCTCCGTCGCGGCCCATGCCGGTCAGGATCACGCCCAGCGCGCGGCTGCGCGCGGTGCGCGCGACCGAGTCGAACAGCACATCGACGGAGGGCCTGTGGCCGCTGACCGGATGGCCCGGCGTGACCCGGCAGCGCAGCGTGGCCGCGCCATCGATTTCCAGATGGTTCTCGCCTCCGGGCGCCAGGTAGACCCGGCCCGGCAGCAAGGGATCGCCGTCGCAGGCCTCGCTGACCTCGGCCGCGCAGGCGCGGTTCAGACGCTCGGCGAAGCTCTTGGTGAAGGTGCCGGGCATGTGCTGGGTGATCACGGTGGGCGCGCAGTTGGCGGGCAGCCGTCCGACGATCGACAGCAGCGCCTCGACGCCGCCGGTGGACGAGCCGATCGCCACGACCTTGCCGTTCGGTGCGAAGTCGCCGTCCGGCGCGCTGGCGGTCCGCGCGTCCGAAGACGCACATTGCGGCGCGCGCGGCCGCGCCATGGCGGCGGCGCGAACCTTCTCCGGCAGGGTGTCGAAGGTGCGCGGGTTCTCAGGCGTCGGCTTGCAGACGCAGTCGACCGCGCCCAGCTCCAGCGCCGCCAGGGTCGCCTCGGCGCCGCGGCTGGTGAGGGTCGAGACCATCACCACCGGCATGGGCCTCAGGCGCATCAGGCGCTCGAGGAATTCCAGGCCGTTCATGTTCGGCATCTCGACGTCGAGCGTGATGACGTCGGGGTTGAGGATCTTGATGGCCGCGCGCGCCTGCAGCGGGTCGGCCGCCTCGCCCACCACGGTGAACTCGACGTTGTCGTGCAGCGCCGCGGCGATCAGCTTTCGCATGGTCGCGGAATCGTCGACGATCAGGACGCGGATCATCGGACCGGCTCGCTGTTGCGCCGATAGGCGGTGATTCCGGCCGGCTCGAAGCAGCCCGCAGCCGCACCGGCGACGCGTTCGGAGTGACCGATGTAGAGCATGCCGCCCGTCGCCAGCAGCGGGGCGAAGCGGGCCCACAGGCGGTGCTGCGTCGGGTCGTCGAAATAGATCGCCACATTGCGGCAGAGGATGGCGTCGAAGGTCCCCTTCATCGGCCAGTCGCCGATCAGGTTGAGCTCGCGGAAGGTGATCAGCTCGCCGAGCTCCTCGGCCATCTGCACCTCGCCGGAGGCGCCGCGCGCCGGTCGCGTCCAACGCTTGCGGTACTCGTCCGGTACGCCGTTCAGCAGGGTCTCGGCGTAGACGCCCTCGCGGGCCTCGGCGACCACGTTGGGATCGATATCGGTGGCCAGGATGCGCACGTCGTGCTGGGCGGCGTCGGGCATGGCCGCCAGCAGGGCCATGGCCATGGAATAGGGCTCCTGGCCGCTGGAGCAGGCGGCCGACCACAGGCGGATCTTGCCGCCGGCCCGGGCGCGATCGATCAGGCCCGGCAGCAGCTTCTGGCGCAGGTGGTCGAAGTGGTGCGGCTCCCGGAAGAAGCGGGTCACATTGGTGGTCAGCGCCGCCAGCATCCGCTGGCGCTCATCGACGCCGTCGCGGCCAGCCACCAGGGCGCAGTAGTCCTTGAAGCTCTGCAGGCCCAGCGCGCGCAGCCGCTTGGCCAGGCGCGAATAGACCAGGGTCGCCTTGGCGTCGGCCAGGGCGATGCCGGCGTCGCCGTGCACCATGGCGGCGATCTGGCGGAAGTCGCCTTCGGTGAAGACGAACTCGCCTTCGACCATCGGTTTGGCGCTCACGGCGGACCTGGGGCTGAGGGCGGCGGCGGTGCTCACGCGGCCTCCAGCTCCAGGTCGGGCAGCACGCGCTCCAGGCCGATCAGGCTGATCATCCGCCCGTCCATGGCCAGCAGGCCGCGGACGAAGGTCTTGGCGGTGTCGGACGCCACGTCGGGCGTCGGTTGGATCACGTCGTCTGTGACGGAGAGAATGTCGGACACCGCATCGACCAGCAGGCCCACGACCTGCTCACCGATCTGGGCGACGATGATCACGTTGCGGTCGGACGCCTCGCTGCTTTCGAAGCCCAGACGCGCGGCCAGGTCGACGATCGGCAGCACGGCGCCGCGCAGGTTGATCACGCCCCGGACGAAGCTCGGCGACTGCGGCAACGCCGTCGCCGCCGTCCAGCCGCGGATCTCGCGCACGTCCATGATGTCGACGCAGAACTCCTGCTCGCCGATGCGGAAGGAGATCAGCTCGCGGAGCGCGCCCGCGGTAGGGTTGGTCTGGGTCATGAGCTTCAGCCTGTCGCCGCAAGACGCTTTTCAGCGCGGAGGGAGTCGGCGCCGCGGGAGACCGCGACGATGGTGTCGATGTCGAGGATCAGCGCCACGCGCCCGTCGCCGAGGATCGTCGCGGCGGCCACGCCCGGCACCTGCCGGTAGTTGGCTTCGAGGCTCTTGATCACCACCTGGCGCTGGCCCTGGATCGCGTCGACCAACAGGGCCGCGCGCTGGCCGCCCTCGCCTTCGATCAGCAGGGCGACGCCCTGCGTCGCCGGCAGGGGCTCGGCGCGGTAGCCCAACGCCATGCCCACGTCGATCAGCGGCACATAGCTGTCGCGGATGGCGATCACCCGGGCGTGGCCGCCCAGGCTGTTCACGTCGGCGGCCTTGGGCAGCAGGGTCTCGATGATCGCGGTGATCGGGGCGACCAGGGTCTGCCCCTCCACCGAGACCACCATGCCGTCGAGCACGGCCAAGGTCAGCGGCAGGCTCATGGTGAAGGTCGAGCCCTTGCCGGGCCGCGAGGTGATCGCGATCCGCCCGCCCAGGGCCTGGATCGAGCGGCGGACCACATCCATGCCGACGCCGCGGCCGGAGATGTCGCTGACCTCGCTGGCCGTGGAGAAGCCCGGCATGAAGATCAGGTTGTCGACCTCCTCGTCGGACATCGGCGTCTCGGCGGCGATCAGGCCTTTGTCGATGGCGATTTGCTTGACACGTTCGCGGTTGATGCCGCCGCCGTCGTCGGCGACCTCGATGACGATGCGCCCGGAGCGGTGGGCGGCGGCGAGCCGCACCTGGCCCTCCGCCGGCTTGCCCGCCTCGGCGCGCTTCTCCGGGCTTTCCAGCCCGTGATCGATGGCGTTGCGGATCATGTGGGTCAGCGGATCGGCCAGGCGCTCAATGACGGTCTTGTCGACCTCGGTGCCCTCGCCTTCGGTGACCAGTCGAACCGGCTTGCCGGTCATGGCCGCCACCTCGCGGACCAACCTGGGCATGCGCTGAAACACCGACTTCACCGGCTGGGCGCGGATCGCCATGACGCTGTCCTGGATCTCGCGGGTGAGCTGTTCCAGCTCATCCAGACCCATGGCCACGCCGGAGGCGCGCGCGAAGCCCGCTTCCATCACCCGCTGCGAGAGCATGGCCTGGTTGATCACCAGCTCGCCCACCAGGTCGATCAGCCGGTCGACCCGTTCCAGGTCCACGCGGATGGTCGCACCGGCGTCGGGCTTGCGATGCTGTGCGGCGGGATCGGCCGCGGCTTCCGCCGGCGGCGGGGGGGCCGGCGGCGCGGCGCGGGACAGCTTCGGCGCCTCGGTTTCGGGCTCGGGTTCGGCGACGATTTCCGGCGCCGGCGCATCCTGCAGTTCCGCCAACAGGGCGGAGATGTCGAGGTCGCCCAACGGCGCGACGGCGGCGTCGCTTCCCAGCGGCGTAACGTCCAGCTCGCAGTCGCCGTCGACAAATTCGAACACCTCGCGGATCGAGGTCTCGTCAGCGTCGCCCGTAACGGTCACCGTCCAGGCCAGATGGGACGCTTCCGGATCGAGGGTTTCGAGATCGGGCAGTTCGCTGTCGTCGAGTTCGACCACGATGTCCCCGAGCCGCGTCAGCTCGCGCAGCAGCAGGGCCGACTCATTGGCCTTGGCGTAGAGATCGGCGCGCGGCTTGAAGCGCACTTGCCAGCCGGCGCCTGCGGCGGGTGCGGCCAGGTCCAGATCGACCGCCCCGGCGGCCAGAGGCTTGAACTCAAAGTCGCCCCAGTCCTCCTCGCTCTCGGCCTCCTCCGACGCGCCATCCGGGCCAAGGGCCTTGAGCTCCTCGACGATGGCCGCGCTGTGGGCCTCGTCGGCCGTGTCGCCGTCGCGCGCCGCGCGCACCAGGTCGGCCAGCACGTCGGCCGCGCGCAACAGGGTCTTCAGCACCTCGTCGTTCGGCGCGAGGCGGCCCGAGCGCATCTCGTCCATCGCCGTCTCGAAGACATGGGCGAAACGGATCAGCGCCTCGAGGCTGAACGCGCCGGCGCCGCCCTTGATCGAGTGAACGGCGCGGAAGACGGCGTTGATGGTCTCCGGATCGGTGTCGCCGTTCTCCATCGCCAGGAGACCGCTTTCCAGCTCGGCGAGCTGTTCCTCGCATTCCTGGAAGAAGGTGCCGCGGATGGCCTCTAAGGGATCCATGAGTCTGGGTCCCGGCTCAGGCGGCGACGCGGCGGATCGCGTCCACCAGCTTCACGGGATTGAACGGCTTGACGATCCAGCCGGTGGCGCCGGCCATCCGCGCGCGGTTCTTCTTCTCCGCGTCGCTTTCGGTGGTCAGCACCAGGATCGGGATGCCGCGGTTTTGCGGGTCGGAGCGGACTTCCTCGATGAAGCCGAAGCCGTCCATGCGCGGCATGTTGATGTCGGTGACGATGACGTCGGGGGTTTCGGCCGCCAGGACCTCCAGCCCGTGGATCCCGTCCTCGGCCTGGACGACGCGGTAGCCGACGTCGGTCAGGGCCAGCCTAAGCATCTCGCGCATGGTGCGGCTGTCGTCGACGGTGAGAACGGTCATGCTCATGGCTTCAGTCCTGAACAGGGGCGGCGAGGGTCGGGCAGCCCATTAGGGCGACCGTCTCGGTGAACTCGGGCGACGGGCTGACCACCTCGATCGGGTGGCCGTCCTGGCGCCAGGTGGCGTGGGCGGCGAGCAGCACCTGGAGGCACTGGGCGCCGATCCGCCGGACCGCCGAGGCGTCGAGCGAAAGGGGGGTCCCCCGGGCGGCGAGCAACTGCGCTTTCAGGGGGGCTGCGGCAGTCAGATCGAGGCAGTCGGCCAGGATGAGGCTCGCCGCGCCGGGGGATTGGGACGTGTTCATGAGGGGGCCTAGAACTCGTCCCAATTGTCTTCGGCGGTTGCGAGGGCAGGAGCCGCCCCGCCGCGAACGCCGACAGTTTTCATCGCCGCGACCGGCGCCCGGTTGGGCGTGTGGCCATGGCTATGCGCGGAGGTCGATTGCTGGGCGGGCGCCGGCTTGGCGTCGCCCAGTTCGAAGCGGGCGATCAGCCGTGACAGCGCGTCGGCCTCGCTGGTCAGCGCGTGGCTGGCGGCGGTGGCCTCCTCGACCATGGCGGCGTTCTGCTGGGTCACCTGGTCCATCTGGTTGACGGCGGTGTTGACCTGCTGAAGGCCGGTGGACTGCTCCTCGGCGGAGGCCGCGATCTCGGTCACGACACCGTTGATCTGGGTGACCTGCGTGACGATCCGCTCCAGCACCTTGCCGGTCTCGCCGACCAGGCTGACGCCACGGTCGACCTGCTGCGACGAGGCCGAGATCAACGCCTTGATCTCCTTCGCAGCGTCAGCGGAACGCTGGGCCAGCGCACGGACTTCCGAGGCGACCACCGCGAAGCCGCGGCCTGCGTCACCCGCCCGGGCGGCTTCGACGCCGGCGTTGAGCGCCAGCAGATTGGTCTGGAAGGCGATCTCGTCGATCACGCCGATGATCTGGCTGATCTGCTGGGCGGAGCTTTCGATCTCGCTCATGGCGGCCACCGCGTCGCGGACGACGACGCCGGAGCGTTCGGCGTCGGCGCGGGCCGAGCCCACCGCATCACGCGCCTGACCGGCGCCCTCGGCGGTCTTGCGGACCGTGGCGGTGATCTGGTCGAGGGCCGCGGCCGTCTCTTCCAGGCTGGCCGCCTGCTGCTCGGTGCGGCGCGACAGGTTGTCGGACGCCTGGCTGATCTCGGTCGACGCCGTGCGCACCGCGGCGGTGTTGGTGGCGACTTCGGAGACCGTCGACTGCATCTGCTGCATGGCGGCGTTGAAGTCGGCGCGCAGCTTTTCATAGTGCGGCGCAAAGGCGTCGTTCAGACGGAAGGTGAGCACGCCGGCGGCCAGGCGCTCGAGGCCCTGGGCCAGGCCCTCGACCACGTGGCTCTGGTCCTTGGCGGCGGCGGCGCGTTCGGCCTCGGCCGCGCGGCGCTCCTCCTCGGTGGCGCGGCGCTGTTCGGCGGCCTCGCCCTCCAGGCGGATCTTCTCGATCGCCGCGTCCTTGAAGCTCTGGACCGCCTCGGCCATCCGGCCGACCTCGTCCTTGCGGCCGATGGCCGGGATGTCGACGGTGTTGTCGCCGGCGGCGAGCTTGCCCATCACGCCGGTCATGTTGCTGATCGGGTTGGCGATCGCCCGGCTGAGCAGCCAGCCCATCAGGACCGACAGCAGCACCGAGAGCGCCCCGCCGACGGCCAGCATGATGATCGACTGCTGGATCGACCTGGCCTGGCCCACCGTACGCTCGGCGAGCTTGGCGGACTCCTGGTCGTTGAATTCCTTCAGCGCCGCGCGGGTGTCGGTCAGCCGGCCGGTCTTGGCGATGCTGGCCTGGTCGGCGCCTCGCTGGGCCGGGTCGCGACTGCGCGAGACCTGCTCGTCTTCCTGAGCATTGGCCGCGTCGGCCGTCGCCTTGACCTTGGCCACCAGGGCCGCGTCTTCCGGCGCCAGCTTGGCGAGTTTGGCGAGCGCGGTCTCATAGTTCTTCTTCTGCGCGTCGATCTTCTCGATGAAGCTCTCGTCGCCGCTGGCGACGAAGCCGCGCACCGCGTTCTGGCGCTCCACCAGCGCCGTGATGATCGCCGCCGTGGCGTTCAGCTGACTGACGCTTTCGTCGTTCTGCGCGACCGCGGTCTTGATCGCGGTCACGCTCAGGAAGACCGCCACGCACATGACCGTCACGACGGTCACCACGGCGGCGAAGCCCAGAGCGAGCTTCTTTGAGATGTTCAGGTTGTTGAGGGTCATCGGGCGTCTCGACATGCGTCCCGACCGACCTGGCGGGATTTCGCGAGAACATTCCCATCCGGCCCTGAATTATGGGTTAATTGTGGGAAATTCGGCCCAAATAAGTGGGAATCCCGGTGGCGGCCGCCCTAGAACCCCGGCTCGCCCGAGGCGACCAGCAACACCTGGGCGGCGCCCTTCGGCGCGATCAGGGCATAGCCGGCGGCGGCGTCGAAATAGACGGACTCACCCGCGGCCAGCGGTAGCGGGGCATAGGCCTGGCTGTGGAATTCCACCTGGCCGGACAGCACCTGGACGAAGGCCTCGCCCGGGTGGGCCACCATCGGGCCGTGGCCCTCGATGCTGGTGGCCGCCACGTCGATGACGATCGGCGTGAAGCTCTTGGACAACAGGTCCGAGGCCGCGGCGCGGCCGCCGTTGGCGCCGATCCGCACCGGCGCGCCATCGCGGCCCCGGTTGACCGAGCGGCGCCCCGAGAAGGCGGCGGCGCCCTCGGCCTCGCGGGTCATCAGCCCTTCGACGTCGACCTCCAGTGCCTGGCACAGGCGGATCAGCTTCTCGTAGTTGAGCGCGTTCTGGCCCAGCTCGACCCGCGACAGCGTCGAGATCGGCACCCCGCTATGCTCGCTGAGCTGCGCCAGGCTCCAGCCGCGAGCCAGCCTCAGCTTGCGGATGGCCGCCCCCGTCTTGTCCGACATCCGCGGCCGCATGTAGTCCGAATCCCTCACCCGAAACCGCGAAGCCTAGGGTGATTTCCGCCACCGCGACAGCCGGGCGGACGCCGGCTCCGGTTTCAAAAAAAATCGGCCCGTAGGGCCGGGCGCTCCGCCGGCGGACGATCTTGATTTTCCTGACCTTGCATTAACCGCCGTCGCCAAGAACGCGCGCCTGGGTTTCCCGGGAGCGTTCGGTTTTCCCCACCCAGCCACGAGACACAAGGACGGGGATAAATTTCATGAAATCAATGACAAGCGGGCTGGCCGCGACGGTGCTCGCCGCCGTGCTGACGGTCAGCGCGGGCAGCCACGCCGACGCCAAGGCGCCGGCTCACAAGGCCGCGGCGCCGGCAGCGGCCACCGCCGCCGAGGTGGCCGAATTGCGCGCCCAGATTCAGGCGCTGAAGGACCTGTTGGTCACCCAGCAGCAGGCGAACCAGCAGACCGCCGCCGACGCCCAGGCCGCCCGCGCCGCCGCCCAGGCGGCCGCCGACCGGGCCATCGCCGTTCAGGCCCAGGCCGATAGCGCCATCAAGACGATCCCCGGCGAGGTGAAGACCGCCGTCGCCGCGGCCAAGCCGAAGCCCGGCTGGGAGTCCTCCACCACGCTCAGCGGCCGGATGTACTACGACCTCACCGGTATCGAGCAGAAGAAGGACGGCGCCAAGGTTCCGGCCAGCGGCGCCAGCCTCGACATCAAGCGCTTCTACGTGGGCGTCGATCACAAGTTCAACGACACCTATTCCGCCAACGTCACCACCGACGTGGCCTATGTGGCCGCCGACGGCCTGACCCAGGTCTATCTGAAGAAGGCCTATCTGCAGGCCAAATATTCCGACGCGCTCACCGTGCGTCTGGGCTCCGCCGATCTGCCCTGGGTGCCCTTCGCCGAGGAGGTCTACGGCTACCGCTTCGTCGAGAACACCGTGGCCGACAAGGACAAGTTCGCCACCTCCGCCGACTGGGGCGCGCACGCGTTCGGCAAGGTGGGCATGGTCAACTACGCCGTCGCCCTGGTGAACGGCGCCGGCTACAAAAACCCCACCCGATCCAAGGACATGGACGTCGAGGCCCGCCTCTCCACCAGCTTCGATGGGGTCACCCTCGGCGCCGGCGTCTACTCCGGCAAGCTCGGCAAGGCGGTGCAGAACGTGGCCACCTTCCACACCGCCAACCGGGTCAACCTGATCGCCGCCTACGCCCAGCCGAAATTCCGGATCGGCGTGGAGTACTTCGCCGCCGAGAACTGGGCCAACGTCACCACGGTCGCTTCCGACAAGTCAGCCGGCGCTTCGGTGTTCGGGAACTACAACTTCACGCCGCAGATCAGCGCGTTCGGCCGGTATGACTCGGTCAAGCCCTCGAAGACGATCAATCCGCGCGAGAAGGAAGGCTACTTCAACCTCGGTCTCAACTACGAGCCGGCCAAGACCGTCGACTTCGCCCTCGTCTACAAGCGCGACGCCCTCGACAACGGCTCGCTCGCCACCTCCAACGGCACGATCGGCGGGATCCGCAAGGGGACCTACGACGAGCTCGGCCTGTTCGGCCAGCTGCGCTGGTAGTACCGGCAGTACCGGCGGGGCCGCTTCGGCGGCCCCGTTTCTTCCACCCCGTCGCACTTTAGTTTTGACAATCTCTAATTTCTGTGTTCTTGTTTTGTTCTGATGAGCGCAGCCCCGACCCTCGACGGTGACGAAGCCATGCTCGCCGAACTGGCCGAGATGGACCTGTCGCTGGCCCGCAAGCTGCACGCCGCCGCCATGGCCGCCGAAGACCCGGCGGACGTCGCCGGCCTGGCCCGGGCCTATCAGAAGACCGCTAGGTCCTTGCGCCAGACCCTGGCTCTGAAAGCCCGCATCAAGCGCGACCTGGCGCGGGAGACGCGCGGCGAACCCTCCCTGGAAGAGGCAGCCCGCGTCGAAGCCCGCGCCCGGACCGTGCGCCGCGCCATCACCCGGGTGATCTTCACCGAGACCGAGGGGGAAGCCGCCGACTGGCTCTGCAGCCTGCTGGAAGAACGCATCGATCTGCGCGTCCGCCAGACCGCCGGCGTCGACATCACCACCCTCGACGAAATGGTCGCCGAGGTCTGCGAAGACCTCAACCTCCCCGCCGAAACCGCCGAACGCTGGCGGGAGCTGCCCGATCCAGAGCCCCCCGCGGCGCCCGCGACCTCGGGGCCAATCCTGGAGTTCAGCGGCTAACGCCGCCCAGAATTGCGCTGAAATTCAATGGGAGCTTGGCGGAGAGGGCGGGATTCGAACCCCCGGCGCGGCTACGCCGCGCCTCTTGTCACCTGGCTTGTGGGTTCGAACCCGCAGCAAAGGGGCCGATGGCGGAGAGGGTGGGATTCGAACCCACGATACCCTTTCGAGTACGCCGCATTTCGAGTGCGGTACTTTCAACCACTCAGCCACCTCTCCTAGAGCCGGCGCAGGTCCTCCGGGGAGGCCCTGCTGAGCGAGCGGCGGAACCTACTCATCCGACCCCACCTGCGCAAGGGCGGCGTCTCAGCGCGGATCCCAGGATCGGCGCAGCCGATCCGTCAGCGGGGATAAAGAACCATCTGGGTGCAGCGGAAGACGGCCATCGGCTTGCCCGTCGTCTGGTTGACCGCCTCGGCGTCCCAGACCTGGGTCATCCGCCCGCCATGCACCAGGCGCGCCGTGCAGGCGACCGTCTCGCCCTCCTTGGCGCTGCCCAGGTAGTTGGTCTTGATCTCGATGGTCGTGAACCCGCTCGCACCCTCGGGCAGGCTCGCCACGCAGGCGTAGCCGCAGGCCGAATCCACGAGCGCGATGATCGAGGCGGCGTGCACGTAGCCGTTGGGCGCCATGTGTTTCTTCTGAACGACGAAATGGCCGGCCGCCTTGCCGGTGGAGACGTCCGCCCACTGGATCTCCAGTTCGCCGGGCAGATGGCCCTTCTGCCGTTCTTGAAATGATGCCGCCTGATTGCCTTCGAGCATAATGGGTCCCTTCTTCAATCCAGCGCAGATGGAAACCGGACGCAGGGGAAGACAATGGCTCACCCCGCCAAGCAGGAACGGACGGCGAAGCTTGCGCCGCGCCTCCAGGCCGGAAACAGTTGGTCCAACGGGGCGGCAGATCCCGCGGACTTCCGGGATGACGCCATGTCCGACGAGATGATTTCCCTGGGCGCGAAGCTGAAGCAACACGCGACCTTCCAGCCCAACGCCCCGGCGGTGACCTGTGGCGACGACAGCCTGACCTACGCTCAGCTGCACGCGCGGACCAACCGCGTCGCCCGCGCCTTGGAAAGTCTCGGCGTCAAGCAGGGCGACCTGGTCACGCTCGGCCTGCCCAACAGCGTGGGGTTCGTCGAGGCCTGCTACGGGATCTGGAAGCTGGGCGCGACGCCGCAGCCGATCTCCTTCCGCCTACCCAAGGTCGAGCTCGAAGCGATCATGGAGCTGGCCAAGACCCCGGTGGTGATCGCCGACTTCCAGCACCAGGTGGACCGGCCGATCCTCTCGGTGGCCGACCTGCTGGCCCGGTCCGACGACGAGAGCGACCTGCCTGACCGCGTCCCACCGATTTCCAAGGCGCCCACCAGCGGCGGCTCCACCGGCCGCCCCAAGCTGATCCTGTCCGGCACGCCCGGCGTGACGGCGCGCGAGACGCCTGACATCGGCGCCTACCGGATGAAGCCCGGCGAGACCGTCCTGCTGCCGGCGCCGCTCTATCACAACGCCGGCTTCGGCATGATGATGATGGCCACGGCGCTCGGCTCGCACCTCGTCCTGCTCCCACGCTTCGATGCCGAGAAAACCTTGGCCGCGATCGAGGCGGCCAAGGCCAACTGGGTCTACCTCGTCCCCACGATGATGAGCCGCATCTGGCGGCTGCCGTCCGAGGTGCGCGAGCGCTACGACCTGTCGTCGGTGACCACCCTCTGGCACATGGCCGCGCCCTGCCCCGCCTGGCTCAAAGAGGCCTGGATCCACTGGATCGCGCCCGGCGAGGTGATGGAGCTCTATGCCGGCACCGAGGCCCAGGCGATCACCATCATCACCGGCACGGAGTGGCTGGAGCACCGCGGCTCGGTGGGCCAGGTGGCATTCGGCGAGATGAAGATTTTCGGCGAGGACGGCGCCGAGTTGCCGCCCGGCCAGACCGGCGAGATCTACATGCGCCGCCCGCCGGGCTCGCCCGCCACCTACAAATACCTGGGCGCCGACGCGCGCGTCCTGCCGGACGGCTGGGAGAGCCTGGGCGACATCGGCTGGTTCGACGCCGAGGGCTATCTCTACCTGGCCGACCGCCGCGCCGACATGATCCTGGTGGGCGGCTCCAACGTCTATCCGGCGGAGATCGAGGCGGCGCTGGAGGAGCATCCGGCGGTGCAGTCGGTGGCGGTGATCGGCCTGCCCGACGAGGACCTGGGCAACACCGTCCACGCCATTATCCAGATCCGCACGCCGGTCACGGCCGACGACCTGAAGGCGCACCTGGCCGACCGCCTGGTCAGCTACAAGCAGCCGCGCACCTACGAGTTCGTCGACGAGGCGCTCCGCGACGACGCCGGCAAACTTCGCCGCTCGGCGTTGCGCGCCGAACGGATCGCGGCGAAGGCGCCGGCCTGATTGTCGCCGCCGACGCCGCGGGCTAAGCCCAATCCATATTTCGTGACGATATTTCGGGGAGGATTATGAGCATCAAGGGCAAGGCCTATCTGATGGGCGCATTCGAGCATCCGCTCCGCGACGCGCCGAACACCTCCACCGCCCAGTTGCACGCCGAATGCGCCCGCGGCGCGTTGGCCGACGCCGGCCTCAGCCACCTCGACGTCGACGCCTATTTCTGCGCCGGCGACGCGCCGGGCTTCGGCGGCATGTCGATGGTCGACTACATGGGCCTGCGCAACGTCCGCCACCTGGACTCCACCGAGACCGGTGGGTCCTCCTACATCGTCCACGTGGGCCATGCGGCCCAGGCGATCGCCGAGGGCAAGTGCTCGGTGGCCCTGATCACGCTCGCCGGCCGGCCGCGCAACGGCGGGAACCGCCCTGGCGCGCGGATGGCCGGCGGCGGCGGGGGCGGCGGCCTCACCGACGGCCCGCCCGAAGCCGGCTTCGAGAACATCTACGGCGGCTCGACCCACAACACCTACGGCATGTGCGCCATGCGCCACATGTACGAGTACGGCACCACGTCGGAGCAGCTGGCCTTGATCAAGGTCGCGGCCTCCACCCATGCCCAGTGGAACGAGCACGCCTTCCTGCGCGACGTGGTCACCGTCGAGCAGGTGGTCAATTCGCGGATGATCGCCGACCCGCTGCACCTGCTGGACTGCTGCGTGGTCACCGACGGCGGCGGCGCCCTGATCGTCACCAGCCCCGAGGTCGCCAAGAGCCTGAACCGGCCGAAGGTCCGCGTCATGGGCGCCGGCGAAGCGCCGAAGATGCCGCTGGGCGGCCTCGACCTCGACCTCACCCATTCCGGCGCCGTCTGGTCCGGCCCGCGCGCCTTCGCCGAGGCCGGTGTGGCGCCCGCCGACATCAAGTACGCCTCGATCTACGACAGCTTCACGATCACCGTCCTGATGCAGCTCGAGGACCTCGGCTTCTGCAAGAAGGGCGAGGGCGGCAAGTTCGTCGCCGACGGCAACCTGATCTCCGGCGTCGGCAAGCTGCCGTTCAACACCGACGGCGGCGGGCTCTGCAACAACCACCCCACCAACCGCGGCGGCATCACCAAGGTGATCGAGGCGGTGCGCCAGCTGCGCGGCGAGGCGCATCCGAAGGTGCAGGTGAAGAACTGCGACCTGGCCATCGCCCACGGCACCGGCGGTTCGCTCGGCACCCGCCACTGCGCGGCCACGGTGATCATGGAACGGGAGGCCTAGAGATGTCCGAGCCTAAGGAAATGATGAGCCGCCCGATCTCCGCGCCTGTGGTTTCCATCGAGACCAAGCCCTTCTGGGACGCCGCCGCCGAAGGCCGGTTCCTGATCGGCCGGTGCCTCGATTGTGGCAAGGCCTACTGGTACCCGCGCAACATCTGCCCCCACTGCTTCTCGGACCACACCAAGCTGGAAGAGAGCCCGGGCGAGGGTGTGATCTACACCTACTCGGTGATGCACCGCTCGCCGACCGGCCCCTACGCCATCGGCTATGTCACCCTTAACGAAGGCCCGGCGGTGCTGACCAACTTCGTCGATGCGGCGCCCGACGGGTTGTCGATCGGCATGAAGGTCAAGGTGAAGTTCCAGCCCACCGAAGGCGGCCCACCGGTCCCGGTGTTCGCGCCTGCTTAGTTCCCGCCGCCGGCCTTGGCCCCGCTGGCCTGGGCCTGCTTCTCCTCGGCCCGGGCGCCGGCCAGCATGCCGGTCAGCGCATAGTTGCCCTCGTGGCAGGCGTACTCATAGACCTGCCCCTTGGTGGCGTTCATCGCCACCTCGCCGCTGAACGGTTCGACATAGGTCGAAGGGTCTTCGACGGTGAAGGCGTACTTCAGCTTGTTCGGCCCGATGCGGGTGAAGCGCTCGGTGACCTTCTGGTTGGGCGACCCGCCGCGCAGCCCCTGCTCGGGCCGCATGTTGACCGTCTCGACGACCAGGGTGTCGCCCTCCCAGTGGCCGATCGAGTCGCCCATCCACAGTTTGATCTGGGAAGGACCATGCTTGTCGCTCAGGCGGATGTGGCGGATGTCGTGGACCATCTCCACGTCGATGGCGACCTCATCCTTCGACTGCACGATCTGGTAGGTGTTGTTGTACATCAGCGGCAGCATCGGCGGCCCGGCCGAGGAACCGAATGACAGCAGGCAACGCTCGCCAAGGCTGAACCCTTCGGGATTATCGGTGCGGTTTCCGCGGCCGCGCGGGGCGCCGGGCCTCGGCGCCGCGCCGGCGCTCGCCACCCGGGCCGGGAACTGGCCGTTGGCCGGCGAGGTGATGATCGAGGCGCGCTTCTCGCCGTTGATGTCGATCAGGGCGGTGCCCGGATCCTTCCAGCCCTGGTTGTAGCCGCAGTTGAAGCCGGAGATGCCGTCCGGGCCGCAATCGGCGTTCTTCAGATCCTTCACCGTGGCCTCGGGCGGGGTGGGCTCGTCAGCGCGCTTGACCTGGTCGCGGGTCGCCTGCTCCAGGGCGAAGGCCTCTTCCTTGGTCAGGACGTTGCGCGTGCCGTACTTGGCGTCGCGGGTGACCGGCGTGATCGTCGCGGTGGTGTAGGTGCCCTGCAGGTCGGGCTGGCCCCAGCCGTTCTTCGGCGCGTGGTAGGCGGCGGCCTTCGGCTGGGCCGCGGCCGGCATGGCGGCCAGCACGCTCAGCGACACGGCGGCGAACAGGATCGCGGACTTGCCCATCGGTAGCTCCCTTGAGGCCGGCTCTTAGTGGTCGGCGCAGCCTACAGGATAGCGGGCGGCGGCCGGATGGGAAGGGTCTGTTCCGCCGCCAGGCGCGCGATCAGCTGCCGCCCCTCGCGGCGATTGCCGACGCGATAGACCGGCCGGCCTTCAAAGGCGCCGTCGGCGAACCACTGCGAATATCGCGCCCGGATCATCGCAAAGTTGTCCCAGGCCCAGCGGATCGGGTGCTCCTTTTCGACCCACTTGCGAAACAGCTCCTTGTTGCCGGTGCCCGGCCACAGTTCCTGCTTGGTGACCGCGCGGTTGAAGGAGCGCCAGATCACCTGGCGCATGACGGTCCATCGGTCGATGTCCATCCAGATGAAGGCGGTAGCCCTGGACCAATGCGCCTCGCGCACCTTGGTGTAGTTGCCGTCCATCACCCAGGCCTCGCCGGCCGCCGCCTCGGCGACGCGGCGGTAAAAGGCCTCGGGATCAAGTCTCGAGAGATCCTGCCATCCCGGCTGCCAATTCAGCGCGTCGACCTCCACATGAGGCACGCCTAGCGCTCGCGACAGCGCTCTGGCCGTGGTCGACTTACCCGACCCTGATGAGCCCACGATGACGATGCGCATGGATCACGCGTCCTGCACCTCGTCCGCTCCCACCTCGGCCAGGATCTCGTCGGTGTGCTGGCCCAGCTCCGGCGGGTGGCGGCGGATGTTCGACGGCGTCTTCGCGAACTTCACCGGCGGCTTCATCTGCCGATAGCCGCCCATGGTCGGGTGTTCGTAGGTCTGGAAGAACTCCACGGCCTTCAGGTGCGGATCGTCCGGCAGATCGTCCAGCCGGTTGGTCTTCACCACCGGGATCGACAGCGGCTTCAGCAGGTCCAGCCATTCCTGGGTGGTCTTGGTGAGCGTCGCCTCGCCCACCAGGCCGTAGAGCTCGTTGATGTGCTTCATGCGCGTGAAGTAGTCGGCGAACCGCGGGTCCTTGGCGATGGCGTCGCCGAACCCGGCCACCTCGAAGAACTGGTCCCACTGCTTGTCGGTGTAGGGCAGCAGGCCGATGTAGCCGTCCTTGGTCTTGAACGGCCGGCGGTTCGGATTGACCACCCGGACATAGCCCCACTGGCCGGTCGCCGGCTGATAGGTCTGGTCGTACATATGCTCGACCAGCAGGAAGCTGGTGATGCACTCCAGCATCGGCACCTCGACGAACTGGCCTTCGCCGGTCCGCGCCCGGTGCAGCAGGGCCGCGGTCACCGCCTGGGCCAGGAACAGGCCGGAGACCTTGTCGGCCACCAGGGTCGGCAGGATGCGCGGCGTCGGGTTGCCGTCGGTGCGCGGCAGGACGTCGGCCAGGCCGGACGCCGATTGGATCAGGTCGTCATAGGCCGGCTCCCCGGCGTAGGGGCCGTCCGAGCCGTAGCCGGCGGCGTGGACGTAGACGATGTCCGGCTTGATCGCGGCCACGTCCTCATAGCTGAGGCCCAGGCGCTTCAGGCCCGCATAGCGCACCGAGGCGGCGAACACGTCGCTCGACTTGATGAGCTTCACCAGCGTCTTGCGCGCGCCGGGATCGCTCATGTCGAGCAGCATCGAGCGCTTGTTGCGGTTGATGGTCAGGAAGATCGGCCCCATGCCGCGGGGCGAGCCTTCCGGCGGGTGGCCGGCCCAGCGCATGATGTCGCCGCCGTCGCCGCGGCCGGAACCGGGGTCTTCCAGCTTGATCACGTCGGCGCCCTGGTCGGCGAGGATCTGGGTGCCATAGGCCCCGTTGACCACGCTGGTCAGGTCCAGCACGCGGATGCCGGCCAGCGGCCCTGTAGCTTTCTCGGCCAATTTCCTGGGTTTACCCAACGTCCCACTCCCCTCGCCGCTTCCGGTCGTTATGATCACCCTTACAAGATCGCGACCGGGATCGCGACGGGAGGGCCCATGGACTTCGAAATCGCCGAAGAGCACCGGATGCTCAAGGACCTTGTGGCGAATTTCGTCCGCGACGAGCTGATGCCGCTGGAAGCCGGGGTCCTGGCCCGCGAGGCCGAGGGCAAGGGCCTGGGTATCGCCGAGGTCGACCACGCCCGCCTCGACAAGAAGGCCCATGAGCTCGGCTTGTTCGGCCTGGACGCGCCGGAGGACGTCGGCGGCTCCGACCTGCCGATGACCGCCATGGTCGGGGTCGAGGAGGAAATCGGTCGCTGCGTGACGCCCTACACCCTGCCGCCGGATAGCCCGAACCTGCGGATGCTGATGCAGACCGTCGACGAGCGGCAGCGGGCCGCCTACCTGGCGCCCTATGTGGCCGGGAAGACGGTCTCGGCGATCGGCATCTCGGAACCTGGCGCGGGCTCGGACCCGGCCGGCATGCAGACCCGGGCCGTAAGGGACGGAGATGATTGGGTAATCAACGGCCGAAAGATCTGGATTTCGCGCGCGGACCACGCCGATTTCACGATCCTGATGGCGATTACCGACAGCGAGAAGCGGGCGCGGGGCGGCATCTCGGCCTTCCTGGTCGACAAGGGGACGCCGGGCTTCAACGTCCTGCGGCGCATCCCGATGATCGGCGGGGCCTACACCTACGAGATCGCGCTGGAGGATTGCCGGGTCGAGGGCTGGAAGCTGCTGGGCCAGGAAGGCAATGGGTTCGCGCCCATGCAGACCCGGCTGGGCACCCGGCGCATCCAGATGGCCGCCTGGTCCGTGGGCATGGCGCAGCGAGCGCTGGATATGGTCATCGAGTACGCCCCGCAGCGGAAGACCTTCGGGGTCCCGCTGAGCGAACGCCAGGCGATCCAGTTCTGGGTGGCCGAGGCGGCCACCAAGATCCACGCCACGCGCCTGATGACCTACGACTGCGCCTGGAAGCTCGACCAGGGCCGGGATGTGCGCAACGAGATCAGCATGATCAAGTGGTATGCCACCGAGATGGCCTATGAGACCGTCGACCGGGCCATGCAGGCCTTCGGCGCCATGGGCATGACCAAGGAACTGCCGCTCAGCCTGATGCAGGCCAAGCTTCGGACCATGCGCATCTACGACGGCCCGACCGAGGTCCACAAATGGGTGGTGGGCCGCAACCTTCTGGGAACACGCAAATGAAGACGAGCTTTGGGGATCACGTGCGGGTCGCCGCCGATGGCCACGTGGCGGTCGTCACCATCGACCGGCCGCCGCACAACCACGTCAGCGTGGACTTCATGCACGACCTGGCCGACGCCTTCGACGCCATCGACGGCGAGGTGGAGCTGCGCTGCTCGGTGCTGCAGGCCGAGGGCAAGAACTTCTGCGCCGGCGCCGACTTGGTACGCAGCGAGAGCGCCGGCGGCCTGGGCTCGGTGAACCCGCTCTACGACGAGGCGGTGCGCCTGTTCTCGGTGCAGAAGCCGATCGTCGCCGCCGTCCAGGGCGCCGCGGTGGGCGCCGGCCTTGGCCTGGCGGTGGTGGCCGACTTCCGCGTCGCCTCGCCCGACGCCAAGTTCGCGGCTAATTTCGTCAAGCTGGGCTTTCACCCCGGCTTCGGCCTGACCCACACGCTTCCTAGGCTGATCGGCCCGACCAAGGCCCAGCTGATGTTCCTCACCGGCCGCCGTGTGAAGGCGGAGGAGGGCCTGCCGTGGGGTCTGGTCGACGAAGTCGTGCCGCTGGAGGACCTGCGCCCAGCCGCCCTGCGCCTGGCCAAGGAGATCGCCGAGAACGCGCCGCTCGCCATCGTCGCCACCCGCAAGACCCTGCGCGGCGACCTCGCCGCCGCTGTCCGCGCCCAGACCGACAAGGAAGCCCACGAGCAGGGCTGGCTGCGCGACACCGACGACTACAAGGAAGGCGTGCTGTCCGTCGCCGAGCGGCGGGTCGGCAACTTCACCGGCCGCTAGACCGGCCGCGAGCCGATCGCGCGCATCAGCAGCGCGACCATCTCCGATTGCCGCGAGGCGCCGGTCTTCTCCAGCACGCTCTGCAGCTGGTTGCGCACGGTGTGGACGCTGACCCCGAGCGTGGCGGCCACCTGCCGCGCCGCGCCGCCGCTCATGGACGCGATCGCCACCCGGGCCTCGGCGCGGGTCAGGCCGAACAGCGCCCGCAGCGTCTCCTCCGAAATCTGGGTCCCGGCCTCGGGATCGTTGATGCAGACGATCACCGCCGGGCGATTATCAAACACGGCGAAGGCCTGTGAACGCACCGGCGCAACCGTCACCGAGAGCGGGAAGCGCTTGCCGGGCATACTGAGCGTCATCGACCCGCCAGCCCGCACCGCCAGGTCGGGCGATGCGGCCGCGCAGATCAGCGCCTGCAGCTCGTTGGCCGCCTTGGGCTGGATGCAGCTCAGCCGTCCCCCGACCACGCAGAAGCCGCCGGCCTCGGCTAGCCGCGCCTCGGCCACGGCGTTGGTGCGGCGGATGCGCCCGGTGTCGTCCAGCACGATCACGCCGCAGGGGGAGCGGTCCATGGCCGCGCTCATGCCCTCGGCCACCAGCCCGGCTTCGGCCAGGGTCTCGGCCACCCGGAACGCGCGGCGCACGTGCGGATGCAGCCGTTTGGCCCGTTCGACCTGCGCGCGCTCGAACCGCCCCCAGGATTCCGGCCGGTTGATACTGATCGCCGAGATTTCGACCCCGCGCGCCGCCAGGCGGACGAACATGATCGAGTGGACGTCCTGAGGCTTCAGGAACCCGTCGTAGTATTCGGTTTTGACCAGCTCATCCTTCGGGACGAAATCCTCGTCGAGCATGATCTTCGGGGTCCAGCCGCGCATGAACGCCTCGGGATCGGTGGCGTTGGAGTAAAGGTTCTGGGGCGCGTAGTAGGCGTGATAGAGCGGCGGCATCACCGGATCGATACGCGACACCACGCCGGTCCCGGTGCCGTCGGCCATGCTCAGCCGCGACAGCCAGCTGGAGGTCCCGCCCACCAGGTCGGCGAACCGATCCATGGCCGGAATCCACTTGTCCGGCTCGACCGCCGCTTCATAGAGCAGGTCGAGAAATTCGGTCTCGACGGCGCCGTCCATGCAGGTCCGTTCCAGCTTACGTCACGTCAGTGCATCACAGCTTAGCCGTGCGCGCCACACCAGACACCCTACAGGCGTAACGCCGTTACCCGCGCTGCAACCGTGGGGCGACCGCCGCGCCGATCTGCCGATTTCCTGAGCAGAATTGACCGCTTGATCAGCCGCGCGGCAGGGCGGCGGCCTCGCGGGCCAGGGCTTCGATGCGGCCCCAGTCGCCGGCCCGCACCGCATCGGCCGGCGCAACCCAGCTGCCGCCGACACAGACCACGTTGGGCAGGGCCAGGTAGTCCGGCGCGTTCTTGGCGTTGACCCCGCCGGTCGGGCAGAACTTCGCCTGCGCGAACGGGCTGGCGAAGGCCTTCAGGGCCTCGACCCCGCCGACGATGTTGGCCGGGAACAGCTTGAAGCGGCTGAAGCCCGCGGCCATGCCGGCCATCAGTTCGGTGGCCGTGGCGATCCCGGGCAGCAGCGGAACCGGCCCCTCGTCGCCCTCGCCCTCGATCAGGCCGGGGCTCACGGCGAACTTCGCGCCCACGTCGGCGACGGCCTGGCGCATGGACGGCGTCAGCACCGTGCCGGCGCCGACCACCGCGCCCTCGATCTCGCCGGCCATGCGTTCGATGCACTGCATGGCGATCGGGGTGCGCAGGGTGATTTCCAGCACCGGCAGGCCGCCGGCGACCAGGGCGCGGCCGAGCGGGACGGCATGGGCGATATCGTCGATGACCAGCACCGGGATGACCGGCGCGAGGGCGGCGATTTCGTCGATCGTCATAGGCGCTCCATCATCTCCAGCTCGCGCGCGGCGCCGATGATCGCCGGATAGGGATGCAGGACCAGCGAGGTGGGGATCGGCTCCATGTAGGCGCGCAGCCGCCCCTTGTCCTCGAAGCGGGCGCGGAAGGTTCCGCTGTTCAACCGGTCGGCCATCCGGGGCGCGATCCCGCCGGACACGAACACCCCGCCCCGTGCGCCAAAGGTCAGCGCCAGGTCGCCGGCCACCGCGCCCAGGAAGCCGCAGAACCGGTCCAGCGTTTTGTCGGCCAGGGCGTCGCCCTTGGCCGCGGCCTCCATCACCGCCTTCTCGTCCGCCAGGCCCGCCTCGACCCCGTCGATCTCGCCCAGCGCCTTGTAGAGCTCAAACATCCCGCGGCCTGACAACAGCCGCTCGATGGATACTCGCCCGTGCAGCTTCTTCAACCGCGCCCAGACCTCGACCTCGACCTCGTCGCAGGGGGCGAACGCGGCGTGACCGCCCTCGGTGGAGATGGCGATATCGCGCCGGTCGCTGCGGGCCAGACCCGCGACCCCGAACCCGGTGCCGGCGCCCAGCACCACCATCGGCGCATCCGCCGCCCCGCGCAGCTTGGGCCCGATGGCGCGCAGCTCTTCCGGCTCCAGCAGCGGGCACGCCAGCGCCTGGCCGGCGAAGTCGTTGATCAGCTTCACCGCCTCGAACTGGAACTCCGCCAGGAGCTCGCCCTCGGAGATCTGCCAGTCGAGATTGGTGAACTCGATCTCGCCGTCCAGCACCGGCCCGGCCACAGCGATCACCGCCCGCGGCGGGTGCTTGGGGCCCATGGTCCGCTTCAGATAGTCGGCAATGATGTCGTTCAGGCTGGTGAAGTCCTTGGCGGCATAGACATGCAGGTTGCGCACGCGGCCTTCCGCGTCGACCAGGGCGAAGCGGGCATTGGTGCCGCCGACGTCACCGACCAGGCCGCTGTAGTAGGGCTTTGGCACCTAGGCCGCCTCGAACAGGCTGCAGGCGCCGGCGTCGGCGGGGCCCGCGGCGCGACGCATCAGGCCGAAGAGCTCCCGGCCATAGCCGGGCTGCGAGCCGGGGTCGGCGGCCGGCTCGCGACCCATCAAATCTGACCTGTCCACCTTGATCTCCAGAACGCCCTTCATCGCATCGACCTTGATCACGTCACCCGTCCGCACATAGGCCAGCGGCCCGCCGCCGGCCGCCTCCGGCGTCACATGGATCGCCGCCGGCACCTTGCCCGAGGCGCCCGACATACGCCCGTCGGTGACCAGCGCCACCTTGAATCCCTTGTCCAGCAGGACGCTGAGCGGCGGCGTAAGGTTGTGCAGCTCCGGCATGCCGTTGGCCCTGGGGCCCTGGAAGCGGACGACGGCAATGAAATCGCGCTCCAGCTCGCCGGCGTGATAGGCCGCCTGCAGCGCCTCCTGGCTCTCGAACACGATCGCCGGCGCTTCAAGGACCAGATGTTCCGGCTTCACCGCCGAGGTCTTCATCACCGCGCGGCCGAGGCCACCCTGCAGCAAGGCCATGCCGCCGTTGCTCTGGAACGGGTCGTCGACCGGCCGCAGGATGTCGGGGTTGAGCGACTTGGCGGCCCCCTCCCGCCAGACCAGCTTGCCGTCCTCCAGGAAGGGCTCGGTCTGATAGCGCCGCAGGCCGGGGCCGGCGACCGTGAGCACATCGTCGTGGGCCAGGCCGGCGTCCAGAAGCTGGCGGATCACGAAGGCCATGCCGCCCGCCGCGTGGAAGGCGTTCACGTCCTCGCTCCCGTTGGGATAGACCCGCGCGATCAGCGGCGTGACCCGGCTGAGGTCGTCGAAATCCTCCCAGGTCATCTGCACCCCGGCGGCGCGCGCCATGGCGATCAGATGCAGCGTGTGGTTGGTCGACCCGCCGGTCGCCAGCAGGCCGGCGAGCGCGTTCACCAGGCTCTTGGCGTCCACCACCTGGGCCATGGGCGTGTAGTCGTTGGACCCGTCGCGAATCTCCACCGCCCGCTTCGGCGCGGCCGCCACCAGGGCGTCGCGGAGCGGCGTGTTGGGATGCACGAAGGCCGAACCCGGCAGGTGCAGGCCCAGCATTTCCATCATCATCTGGTTGGAGTTGGCGGTGCCGTAGAAGGTGCAGGTGCCCGGGCCATGGTAGGAGGCCATCTCCGAATCCAGCAGCTCTTCGCGCGTGGCCTTGCCCTGAGCGTAGAGGGCGCGGGTCTTGGCCTTCTCGCCGTTGGAAATGCCCGAGGTCATCGGCCCGGCCGGCACGAAGATCACCGGCAGGTGGCCGAACGCCAGCGACCCCATGGTCAGGCCGGGCACGATCTTGTCGCAGATGCCCAGCATCAGGGCCGCGTCGAAGGCGTCGTGGCTCAGCGCCACCGCCGTCGCCATGGCGATCACGTCGCGGGAGAACAGCGACAGCTCCATCCCCGGCCGGCCTTGCGTGACCCCGTCGCACATGGCCGGCACGCCGCCGGCGTACTGGGCCGCGGCCCCGACCTCGCGCGCGGCTTGCTTGATGATCGCCGGATAGCGCTCCAGCGGCTGGTGGGCCGAGAGCATGTCGTTGTAGGCGGAGACGATGGCGACGTTGGGCGCGGTCGGGTCGCGCATGCGCTGTTTCTCGCCCTCGCCCTCGGCGGCGAAGGCGTGGGCCCAGTTGGCGCAGCTGAGCTTCGCTCGGCCGGTCCCGGCCGAGCGCGCGGCCTCCATGCGTTCGAGATATTCGGCGCGGCTGGCCTTGCTGCGCGCGACGATCCGTTCGGTGACTTCCGCGGTGACCGGATTCAGGGCGACGGGATTCTGGGGGACCGGGTTCATGGCTCTACCTCAACCTTCCGGCGTCCAGAGGATGCGGACCGGCGCGCGGTCCTGCGTCAGGATGGCCCGCACCGGATAGTCCGCGCCGGCTTCCGCCTCCGCGATCACCTGCCGCTTAGCCTCCCCGGCGATCAAGAGGAAGATGGCGCGGCTCTGTAACAACGCGGCCAAGGTGAGCGTGATCCGTGCAACCGGCGGCGAGCCGAACCCCATGGGCGATTCCGCGGTCAGTCGCGTCCCGTCGGGGTCCATCCCCTCGGCCAGCACCGGGCTGCCGGGGATGAGCGAGGCGATGTGGCCGTCCTCGCCCATGCCCAGCATCACCGCGTCGAACGGCAGGAGCTTTTTCAACGCCGGCTCGGCGTAGTCGGTCAGCGGCAGGAACCGGGCCCGGGCGGCGCGGCCTACGAAGAGCCGATCGCGCAGCAACCGGGCATTGGAATTGGGGCTGTCAGCGTCCACCTGCCGCTCGTCCGAGAGGGTGACGGCGACCTTGGCCCAGTCGAGGTCGGCCTGGCTCAGCCGATCATAGACCGGCCCCGGCATGCGCCCGCCGGTCGCCACCAGGCAGGCGTGGCCGCGAGCGTCGAGCGCGCCTTGCAAGGCCGCCTCGATGGCGTCGGCCGCCGCATCGGCGAGCTCAGCTGAACCTGGAAAGACTTCGGGCATTCCTGTTGCTCATAACGCAGTCCGTCCAGCGCGGCTGCGACAGATGCGGCCTGCGCGAGAAATGGCGCCGTTCGGCGGGAACCAAAGCCGCGTTCAGACATAAGACTCAACTGGTGCGGGGCGTCGATGACGCCTGCTGCTGATCCAGCCCCAGTAATCGAGTACCGCGCATGAAGATCGCCCAGGTGACCCCGCTCTATGAAGCCGTACCCCCGCGCCTCTATGGCGGCACCGAGCGGGTGGTCGCCCACCTGACCGACGCCCTGGTGGAGCTTGGCCACGAGGTGACCCTGTTCGCCAGCGCCGAGGCGGAAACCAAGGCCCGGCTGGTGGCGGTGCGCGATCAGGCGATCCGGCTGGATCCCGCCCCGCTCAAGTCCGACCTCGCCGCCCATCTGGCGCAGCTCGCCGAGGTGCGCAGCCGCGCCGCAGAGTTCGACGTCATTCACTTCCACACCGACATGATCCACTTCCCGTTCTTCGACCGCCGCCCGGGACGGACCATCACCACCCTGCATGGCCGGCTCGACCTGAAGGACCTGGCGGGCGTCTATCAGCGTTGGCCGCAGTTCCCGCTGATCTCGATCAGCGACGACCAGCGCCGGCCGCTGCCCTTCGCCAACTGGGCCGCCACCGTCCAGCACGGGGTGGCCGCCGCGCTCTACAGCTACAGCGCGCAGAGCCAGGGCTATCTCGCCTTCCTCGGCCGCATCTCGCCCGAGAAACGCCCCGACAGGGCGATCGCCATCGCCATCGCCACCGGCCGGCGCCTGAAGATCGCCGCCAAGGTCGACGCCGCCGACCGCACCTATTTCGAGGAGCAGATCGAGCCGCTGCTGGACCATCCGCTGATCGAGTTCGTGGGCGAGATCGGCGACGGCGAGAAGTCCGCCTTCCTGGGCGGCGCCGACGCCCTGCTGTTCCCCATCGACTGGCCCGAGCCCTTCGGCCTGGTGATGATCGAGGCCATGGCCTGCGGGACCCCGGTGATCGCCTACGCCTGCGGCTCGGTCCCGGAGGTCATCGAGGACGGGGTGACCGGCTTCATCGTGCGCAGCGACGCCGAGGCGATCGCCGCCGTCGGCCGCATCGCCGCCCTCGATCGCCGCACGGTGCGGCGGCGCTTCGAGCAGCGATTCTCCGCGACCGCCATGGCCAGCCGCTATATCGACATCTACGCCCGGCTGGCCGCTCCCGAAGAGGCGCGAGTGGGCCTCGCCGCCGAATGAGGTAGCCCTATGGACGACCTCGCGCCGGCCCCGGAGGCCACCATCGCCCTGGGCGAGACCGGCGAACCCCGCGTCCCCCACCGGCTCTACGCCCTGAAGGATCGCAACACCTTCCTGGTGGCCGACGCCTTCGGCGACGTGCTGGGCACGGGCGATGGCCTGTTCCACGACGACACCCGCATCCTGTCGCGCTTCCAGTTGCTGCTGGGGACTCAGCAGCCCTCGCTGCTGTCGGCGGCCATCGCCACCGACAATGTCTACTTCACCTCGCACAGCGCCAACCAGCACCTGCCGTTCCCGGGAGGGGCCGTGGCGCCGCCGGGCGTGCTGCACATCGCGCGCACGCGCTTCCTGTGGGACGACCGGCTGTTCGAGAAGATCGCCATGGTCAACTACAGCCGCGACGAGGTGATCATCCCGCTGGTCTTCGAGTTCGACGCCGACTTCAAGGACATGTTCGAGGTGCGGGGTCTGACCCGCCTGCGCCGCGGCCAGCGCCATCCCGCGCAGATCGACGGCCGCTCGGTGACCGCGCGCTACACCGGCCTCGACGGCGAGGACCGCGCCAGCTTCATCACCTTCTCCGACCCGCCGTTCCGCCTCTCCGAACATCGGGCGGAGTTCATGTATCCGCTGGCGCCGGAAAGCCACCTGGAGCTCTACATCGAGATCGGCATGTGCGCCGGGCCGACGCCCACCCGCGAACGGTTCCGCAGCCATGCCGCGCGCGCCCGTTTCGCCATGCGCGATCGCCGCCGGCACGGCGCGCGGCTGCGCAGCTCCGGGCGGCTGTTCTCCGAGTGGATGGAAAAGTCGCGCGCCGACCTGGCGCTGCTCACCACCGAACTGACCACCGGGCCCTATCCCTACGCAGGCATTCCCTGGTTCTCGACCACCTTCGGGCGCGACGCGATCATCACCGCCTGGCAGGTGCTTTGGCTCGATCCGAGCCTGGCCAAGGGTGTCCTGTCCTACCTGGCAGAGAACCAGGCGACCGAGATCTCGGCCTTTCGCGATTCCGCGCCGGGCAAGATCATGCACGAGGCGCGCCGGGGCGAGATGGCCGCGCTCGGCGAGGTGCCGTTCGCCCGCTACTACGGCGGCGTCGACACCACGCCGTTGTTCGTGGCCCTGGCCGGCGCCTACGCCGAGCGCACCGGCGACATGGCCCTGATCGAGGAGCTGTGGCCAAATCTGCTGGCCGCCATCCACTGGATCGAGACCTATGGCGACACCGACGGCGACGGCCTGATCGACTACGCCCGCGGCGCCGCCAGCGGGCTGGCCAACCAGGGCTGGAAGGACAGCCAGGACTCGGTGTTCCACGCGGACGGCCGCTTCGCCACCGGGCCGATCGCGCTGGTGGAGGTGCAGGGCTACGCCTTCGCCGCGTACCGCGCCATGGCCATGCTGGCCAGCCGGCGCGGCGAGGAAGAGCAGGCTCACGGCTGGACCACCAAGGCCACGCAGATCCGCCAGACCGTCGAGCGGAAGTTCTGGATGGAGGAGGAGGGCTTCTACGCCATCGCCATCGACGGGCAGGGCGAGCTTTGCCGGGTGCTGGCCTCCAATCCGGGGCACCTGCTGTTCACCGGTCTGGTGGCGCCGCAACGAGCGCGTCGGGTGGCTGAGCGCCTGCTGCAGCGGGATTTCGCGCCGGGCTGGGGCGTGCGGACCCTGGCTTTTGGCGAGGCCCGCTTCAATCCCATGAGCTACCACAACGGCTCGGTCTGGCCGCATGACACCGCGCTCTGCGCCATGGGCCTGTCGCGGTATGGCGAACGCGACGGGGTGGTCGCCCTGACGGCGGCCCTGTTCGAGACCGCCGCGAGTTTCGAGATGCGCCTGCCGGAGCTGTTCTGCGGCTTCTCGCGCAAGCCCGGCGAGCCGCCGGTGGCCTATCCGGTGGCCTGCCTGCCACAGGCCTGGGCGGCGGGCTCGGTGTTCATGATGCTGCAGGCCTGCCTGGGGCTGACCATCGACGCGGCCGCACACAGGATCACCATCACAGACCCGCGCCTGCCGATCGGCATCGACCGGCTGTGGATCGATGGAATCGCGGTCGGCGATCTCACCGTCAGCCTGGCTTTCGAACGCCACGGCGAGACGATCCGGGTGGTCACCGAAGCGCCGCCGGGCTGCGTCTGCGTGAACGGACCCCAGCACTGATGACGATGACCCAGAGCCTTGAGCTGTTTCCCATCGGCAACTGCGCGGCGAGCGCGTTGATCGACGAGGCCGGCCGCTTCGTCTGGGCCTGCGCGCCCAGGGTCGACGGCGATCCGTTCTTCTCCGCCCTGCTGGGCGGACCGCAGGCGGACCACGGCTATTGGGCCATCGAAATGGAAGGCCAGGCGCGGGCCAGCCAGGCCTATCTGCGCAATACCCCCATCCTGCGGACGGAGCTGACTGATGCCGCCGGCGCGCGGTTGGAGATCATCGACTTCTCGCCGCGCTATCGCCAGTTCGGCCGGGTCTATCGGCCGCTGGCGTTCATCCGCCTGGTGCGGCCGCTGGCCGGCACGCCGCGCATCCGCATCAGGCTGCGCCCCACCGTGAACTACGGCGAGTGCGCCGCCACCCAGACCGTTGGCTCCAACCACATCCGCTATGTGGGCGGCGAGGTGACGCTTCGGCTCACCACCGACGCGCCGGTCAGCCACCTGCAGGACGAACGCATCTTCCGGCTGGAGGAGCCCATCGCCATGTTCCTCGGCCCCGACGAGGGCTTCGACGCCGAGGTCGGGGCCACCACCGAGCGGATGCTGCGCGAGACCACGGCCCACTGGCGCGCCTGGGTGCGGACGCTCTCGGTGCCGCTGGAGTGGCAGGCCGCGGTGATCCGCGCGGCGATCACGCTGAAGCTCTGCGCGCACGAAGAGACCGGCGCGATCGTGGCCGCGCTCACCACATCGATCCCCGAGCACGCCGTGAAGAACGGGGAGGGCGGGCGCAACTGGGATTACCGCTACTGCTGGCTGCGCGACGCCTACTACGTGGTCCAGGCGCTGAACCGGCTGGGCGCGGCCGACATGCTCGAGAACTACCTTGCCTATCTGCGCAACCTGGTCGACCAGGCGACGCGCGCCGAACCTGGCAAGTCCGGCCACGTGCAACCGGTCTACGGCGTCGGGCTCGAGCCCGTGCTGACCGAGCGCACGGCCCAGCATCTGCCCGGCTACCGCAGCATGGGTCCTGTGCGGATCGGCAACCAGGCGCACGAGCATCTGCAGCACGACGTCTACGGCCAGATCGTGCTCTCCACCGTTCAGGCGTTCTTCGACGAGCGCCTGCTCCGCCCCGCCACGGTCGACGACTTCCGCGCGCTCGAGCCGGTCGGCGAGCGGGCCTACGAACTGCACGACAAGCCCGACGCCAGCCTCTGGGAATTCCGCGGCCGCGAAGCGGTGCACACCTATTCCTCGGTGATGTGCTGGGCGGCCTGCGACCGGCTGGGCAACGCCGCCATCCAGCTGGGCCTGCGCGAACGCGCCGACTACTGGAACGGCAGGGCCGCCGAGATGCGCGCCAACATCGAGAAGCACGCCTGGAACGAGGACCTCGGCCGCTACGCCTCGACCTTCGGCGGCGACGAGCTCGACGCCAGCCTGCTGCAGCTGGTCGACGTCCGCTTCGTCCCGGCCGACGACCCGCGGATGGCGGCCACCATCAAGGCCGTGGAGAAGGGCCTGCGGCGCGGCCCCTTCATGCTGCGCTACGCCCTGCCCGACGACTTCGGCGAGCCGCAGACCGCGTTCAACTTCTGCACCTTCTGGCTGATCGAAGCCTTGCACCTTTCAGGCCGTACCGAGGAGGCGCGCCAGCTGTTCGACGAGATGCTGGGCGGGCGCACCAAGGCCGGCCTGCTCTCCGAGGACATGGCGCTCGACGGCAAGGAGCTCTGGGGCAACTACCCGCAGACCTATTCGCTGGTCGGCCTGATCAACTGCGCGACCCTCCTGTCGCGGCCCTGGAGCAGCGTGCGCTAATCCAGCCAGGCGCGCTCGGACCGCTCGATCAACGCAAAGGCGCCCGAGGGGCCCCAGCTTCCGGCGGCGTAGGGTTTCGGGGCCATGCCGGCCTCGGCCCAGGCGTCGGCGACGCCATCAACCCAGCGCCAGGCCTCTTCCACCTCGTCGCGCCGGACGAACAGGGTGGAGTTGCCGTGGATCACGTCCAGCAGCAGCCGCTCATAGGCGATGCGGCGGCGCTCGCCCGGCCCTTCGTAAGCGCGCAGCAGCGACAGCGACAACGGCATGGACTGCAGGCGCATGCCGCCTTTGCTGATCCCCGGCGACTTGTTCATCAGGGTCAGCGCGATGTCCTCGTCCGGCTGCAGGTCGATCACCAGCCGGTTGGCCACCAGGTCGTCCTTGGCCGAATTGCCGAAGATCGAGTGCGGCACCGGCTTGAACTGGATGGCGATCTGAGTGCGCTTTTCCGGCATCCGCTTGCCGGTGCGCAGGAAGAACGGCACGCCCGCCCAGCGCCAGTTGTCGATGTCGGCGCGTAGCGCGACGAAGGTCTCGGTCCCGGTGCGTTGACCGCGTTCGGTCTCGTAGCCCGTGACCTCCTTCCCGCCGCTGACGCCCTTGGTGTACTGGCCGCGAACCGAGGCGTTCTGGGCGTCGGCGCGCGTGAAGCGGCGCAGGCTGCGCAGCACCTTGACCTTCTCGTTGCGCACCGAACGCGGGTCCATGTCGGCCGGCGGCTCCATCGCGACGAAACAGAGCAGCTGCAGCATGTGGTTCTGCAGCATGTCGCGCAGCGCGCCGTACTCGTCGTAGTAAGGCCAGCGGTCGCCGACCCCTTCGGTCTCGGCCACGGTGATCTGCACGTGGTCGATGGTCAGGTTGTTCCACAGGGGCTCGAAGAGGGTGTTGGCGAACCTGAGCGCGATCAGGTTCTGCACCGTCTCCTTGCCCAGATAGTGGTCGATGCGGAAGACCCGCTCTTCGTTGAAGACGGCGCCGACGGCCTCATTGACCTGACGCGAGGTCTCCAGGTCCCGGCCGATCGGCTTTTCCAGCACGATGCGGCTCTCCGGCGTCGCCAGGCCCGACTCCGACAGAGCCGAGCAGACCTTGGCATAGAGGCTGGGCGAGATCGCCAGGAAGAACATCGGCCGCTGACAGCCTGTCAGATGCGCCTTCAGCGCCTTGGCGCCTTCCGTCGTCGTGGCGTCGCAGGCCACATAGTCCAACCGCTCGGAAAAGCGCGTCCACACCGCCTCATCGAGACCCTCGGGCCGCGCCCTCATGATCGCTTCGACCTGGGCGACGAATTCGTCCTTCGAGAGCTTGGCGCGCGCGGTGGCCACCAGCTTGAAGGCCTTTGGCAGATGGCCGTCGACGTCGAGGAAGTAGAGCGACGGCAGGACCATCCGGCTCGACAGATCACCGGTCGCCCCAAACAGGACGAGCGCATCAGCCAGCGGCGGGTCGGCCGGCGTCGTCTGGGGCATCGGGCTCTATCTCCGTGGCGACTGGTCCGCCGCATAGCGCGGATTGCTCTATGGAACGTCAAGACGAGGTTTTTGATTTCCCTCATCTAAGGGGCCGAGCCAGCGGATCGAAGGGACCTTCTCACGCGTTGAGGGTGTCATCTGGGAATTCGCCTCATGCCGACCGCCGCCCTCACCGTCGGATTGCCCGTGCCCAAGCCCCTGCGGCTTGGCGAGACGGCGCTGTTCCTCGACCTCGACGGCACGCTGGCCCCGATCGTCGCGCGACCGCAGGACGTCAGGCCCGATCCGCGCCGCACCCGCCTGCTCGAACGCCTCGTCCAGCGGCTCGACGGCCGCCTGGCCGTGGTCAGCGGCCGAACGCTGGAGGACATCGACCGCATTCTCGAAGGCTGCGTGACGCCGGTCGCCGCGGTCCACGGCCTGGTGCTCCGTCACGCCGACGGCCGGATCGAGAGCACGCCGGCCCATCCCAATTTCGCCGCCGCGATCACCGGCTTTCGCGCCTTCGCCGCCCTCGATTCCGGCTTGATCGTCGAGGAGAAGGGGCTCTCCGTCGCCCTGCATTTCCGCCTGGCCGGCCGGTTCGGCCCGGCGGCGCGCGCCTGCGCCGAGCAGCTCGCCGCCAGCACCGGCCTGATCCTGCAGGAAGGCGACATGGTCGAGGAGTTGCGCACGCCGGGCCCGGACAAGGGCGCCAGCGTGCGGACCTTCATGCGAGAAGCGCCCTTCGCCGGCGCGCGCCCGGTGTTCGTGGGCGACGACGCCACCGACGAGCACGGCTTCGCGGCCGCCGAAGCCCTGGGCGGCGCCGGCGTCGGCGTCGGAGCGGTTCGCGCGACCCAGGCGAGATACCGCCTGGTCGGCGTCGATGCCGCGCTCACCTGGCTGGAGAATGCGCTGTGAGCCGGCTGATCGTCGTCTCCAACCGCGTGAACCCGCCCTCCGGCGTCGGCGAGGAGAGCGTCGGCGGCCTGGCCATGGCGCTGTCCGCGGCGCTGCGCGAATATTCCGGCCTGTGGTTCGGCTGGAGCGGTCACACCACGCCCAAGTTCGACGGCCAGCTTTCCATGCAGACCGTCGATGGGGTGACCACCGCCCTCGTCGATCTGGAGGAGGCGGACCTCGACGAATATTACAACGGCTACGCCAACAAGACGCTCTGGCCGCTGTTCCACTACCGCACCGACCTCGCCGCCTACGACCGGGCCTATGGCGAGGGCTACAGCCGGGTGAACAAGCGCTTCGCCGAGACGCTCGCGCCGCTGATCGAGCCCGACGACCTGATCTGGGTGCACGACTACCACCTGATCCCGCTGGCCCGGGAACTGCGGGCGCTCGGCGTCAAGAACCGGATCGGCTTCTTCCTGCACATCCCCTGGCCCGCGCACCAGGTGTTCACCACCCTGCCCGGCCACGCGCAGCTCGTGGCCGCGATGTTCGACTACGACCTGATCGGCTTCCAGACCGAGGAATATCTGGCGGCCTTCGAGGACTATGTGCTGACCGAGGCCAAGGGGTTCCAGGTGTCGCGCGACGTCATCCGCGCCTTCGGTCGCTCGGTGAAAATCGGCGCTTTCCCGATCGGCATCGACGCCGCCGATTTCGCGCGCCTTCTGAAGTCGCCCAAGGCGCACCGGATGCGCAATCTGATGACCGCCGCCACCGTCTTCCGCCACCTGGTGATCGGCGTCGACCGGCTCGACTATTCCAAGGGCCTGGAGGAACGCTTCCTCGGCTTCGAACACTACCTGGCCGACAATCCCGACATGCGCCGCGAGGTGCTGATGTTGCAGATCGCCCCCGTCAGCCGTGAGAGCGTCGAGGCCTATCAGGAAATCCGCGGGCGGCTGGACGCCTTGTCGGGCCGGATCAACGGCGAGTTCTCCGATGTCGACTGGAACCCGTTCCGCTACGTGAACAAGAACTACCGTCGCGACGAGCTGGCCGGCCTCTACGGCGCCGCGCGCGTCGGCCTGGTGACGCCGCTGCGCGACGGCATGAACCTGGTCGCCAAGGAATTCGTCGCGGCCCAGACTCCTGAGGATCCCGGCGTGCTGATCCTGTCGCGCTTCGCCGGCGCCGCGCGGCAGATGGGCGAGGCCCTGCTGGTCAATCCCAACAGCCCCGAAGAGATCGCCGACGCGCTCGCCCGGGCCATCGCCATGGACAAGACCGAACGCGTTCGCCGCTGGGAGACCCTGTTCGACGGCGTCCAGCGCGAGGACGTCACCGCCTGGCGCGACGCCTTCGTCAGCGCCCTGGAAGACGCCAAGGCCCGCCAACTCCCGGCGCTGGCGGTCTAGCGCCGGCTACCAGATCCGAACGCGCTTCTCGGGCGGGATGTAGAGGGCGTCGCCCGGCTTCACCGCGAAGGCCGCGTACCAGGCGTCGATGTTGCGCACCGGCCCGTTGACCCGGAACTGCCGCGGCGAGTGCGGGTCGGAAACCACCTGCTTGCGCACGAAGTCGTCCTTCACCTTGCCCCGCCACGCCTGGGCCCAGCCGAGGAACACGCGCTGGTCGCCCGTCAGGCCGTTCAGCACCGGCGCCGGCTTGCCTTTGAGGCTCGCATGATAGGCGGCCAGCGCCAGGTTGAGGCCGCCCAGGTCGGCGATGTTCTCGCCCATGGTCAGGTCGCCGTTCACATGCGCGCCGGGCACGGGCTCATAGGTCCCGTACTGCGCCCCGAACACCTTGGCGCGGGCCTGGAAGGTCTTGGCGTCCGACGGGGTCCACCAGTCGCGAAGCGTGCCCTTGGAATCATACTTGCGGCCCTGGTCGTCGAAGCCGTGCGTGAGCTCGTGGCCGATCACGCCACCCACCGCGCCATAGTTGATCGCCGGGTCGGCGTCGGGGTCGAAGATCGGCGGCTGCAGGATCACCGCCGGGAAGACGATGTCGATCAGCCCGCCGTTGTAGGCGTCGTTGGTCTGCGGCGTCATGGCCCAGTCGCCGCGGTCCACCGGACCCTTGGAGCGCTTCGCATAGAACGACCAGTCGGCCTCGGCGGCGGCCAGCACGTCGCCCACCAGGTCGTCGTCGTGGATCACGACCTTGGAATAGTCGCGCGGCTTGTCGGGGTAACCGACCTTGAGGTTATAGGCGGCGAGCTTCTTCAGCGCCTCGGCCTTGGTCGCCGGGCTCATCCAGTCGAGCGTCTGGATGCGCCCGCGAAAGGCGGTCTTCAGGTCGGCGATCAGCGCCTGCACCTTGGCCTTCGAGGCCGGCGGGAAATAGCGGGTGGCGTAGATCTGGCCCACGGCCCAGCCGAGGTTGCCGAAGCGGTCGAAGCGGTCGCCCGCCAGGTAGTCGCCCCCGCTCACGGCGCGCACCCCGCGCTTCCAGCGGACCAGTTGCTCGGCCTGACCGGAGAGCTCTTTCTGGTGCAGTTCGAACCAGGCGTCGGCGAACGGCTTCGACAGGAAGGGCGAGGCGTTGTCGGCCACGCCCGCCGCCATCCAGGCCTGCAGGACGTCGACCGGCGTGGCGGCGAAGATCGCGGCGATCTTCGGGAAGGCGGTCTTGTCGATCACCACGACCTTGGCGGGCGCGCCCAGCTCCGCCTCGGCCAGGAAGGCGCGCCAGGGGAAGCCGGGCGCGGCCTTCTCCAGCTCATCCACGGTGTAGCGATTGTAGGTGGCGTCGGCGTTGCGCTCCTGGGCCTTGGTCCAGCTCGCCTCGGCGACCTTGGTCTCCAGGGCGACGATGGCGGCGGCCTTGCCCGCGGCGTCCGGCCAGCCGATCAGCGTCAGGAGCCTTTCCACGTGGGCCTGATAGGCCGCCTTCTTCGGCGCGAAGGACGCCTCGAGGTAGTAGTCGCGGTCCGGCAGGCCCAGGCCCGCCTGGCCCAGATAGACCACGTAGTGGGCGATATCCTTGGAATCGACGTCGGGCCCAAAGGCGAAGGCCGACGGATAGAAGTCGCGGTTGTTGCGGCCCATCAGGGCGCCCAGCTGGTCGCGCGTCGTGGCCGCCCGGATGGCATCGAGCTGCGGGGCGATCGGCTTGGCTCCGAGGGCCTCGATGCGACCCTCGTCCATGAACGCCTTGTAGAAGGCCCCGACCTTGCCCTCGAGGGTCGTGGGCGCGTGGCCCGCACTCTTCGCGGAGTCTTCCATGATCGTGTGCAGCCGCGCCTCGGCGAGGTCGCTTTCAAGAATGCGCAGGCTGATGCCGGGTTTGTCGCCGGGGATCGGCGTGCGGTCGAGCCAGGCGCCGTTGGCGTAGCGGAAGAAGTCGTCGCCCGGCTTGGTCTTAAGATCCCGGCCGGCCAGGTCGAAACCCCAGTCGCCGTACTTCAGCGGCGCGGGCTCCGCGGCCCCGACAGAGATGGGGGCGGCGCCGGCGGCGAACGTCAGGATCACGGCCAGGGCCGTCCCAGCCTTGATGCTTGGGGTCTTGATCACGGAAGTCGAACCTCGCGGATGGGGAGGCGGCGAGGTCACCACCCGCTGCGGGTGCGGTCAAGGCGCTGGCCCGTACCGGTTTTGCGAGACACAATCGCGAAACAGCCGGGCTCTAGACAGCGGCAAAATCATCGAAGAGGACCAGGATGAACATACGCCGCATATTCGCCGCCGCCACGCTCAGCCTGGGCGTTCTGGCCCTGCCCATCGCCGCGATCGCGCAGGCCCCCGGCTACCAGCCCCCCGCCGCCGCGCCCGCTGGCGCGCCGGTCTCGATGAAGATTTCGCAGGGGACGCTGAAGGGGAGCCAGGCGAACGGCGACGACTACTTCCTGGCCATCCCCTTCGCGCCGCCGCCGGTGGGCGATCTGCGCTGGAAACCGCCCGGCGCGCCGCCCGCCTGGACCGGCGAGCGCGACGCCACCAAGGCGCCGCCCAGCTGCCAGAACGTCGAGGACTGCCTCTACCTGAACGTGGTGCGGCCGGCGAGCGCCAAGCCCGGCGCCAAGCTGCCGGTGATCTTCTGGATCCACGGCTCGGCCTTCGTGGTCGGTCAGGCGATCGGGGCGTTCGGGGCCGACACCGAGGGGACCGAGTTCGCAAAGAAGGGTGTGATCGTCGTCTCCGCCAACCACCGCCTGGGCCGCGCTGGCTGGTTCGCCCACCCGGCGATCACCAGGGAAGGCGGCCTCATCGGCAACTACGGCAACATGGACCAGATCGCGGGCCTCAAGTGGACCAAGGCCAACATCGCGGCCTTCGGCGGCGACCCCAACAACGTGACCGTGGTCGGCGAGAGCGCCGGCGCCATGGCCATCCTCAACATGATGGTCTCGCCCGAGGCCAAGGGGTTGTTCAACAAGGCGATCGTCGAGTCCGGCTTCGCGCGGAACGTTCCCAACACCCTGGCCGACGCTGAGGCCAATGGCGTCAAGCTGGCGGAAGCCGCCGGCGTGACCGGCACGGACGCCGCGGCCGCCGCGGCCCTGCGCAAGCTGCCGCTCACCGCGCTGGCCGGCCCGCGCGGCGGCGTGACCGCGCCCGGGCGTCCGTTCCCGATCATGGACGGTAAGATCTACGTCGAGACGGTGATCCAGGGCTTCACGGCCGGGCACGAGGCGAAGATCCCGCTGATCATCGGTGGCAACTCCAACGAGGCCAGCCTCACCCGCCCGAGCGCGGCGACCTTCGACGCCCTGCCCGCCGACCAGCAGGCGGCGATCCTGAAGACCTTCGACACCGCCGGAACCGGCGACAAGGCCGCCGCGATCAACAACGTCGTGACCGTGCAGACGATCACCGAGCCGGACCGCGCCATCGCGCGCCTGCATGCGAAGAACGGCAATCCGGCCTGGACCTACTACTTCTCCTACGTCCCGACGGCGGAGAAGGCGCGCAAGCCGTACGGCGCCGGTCACGTCGATGAAGTGCGTTTCGTGTTCGGCCAGCCACGCGCGAAGTTCGCGCCGGAGGATCTGCCGCTGTCGGACGCCATGAACGCCTACTGGACCGCCTTCGCCAAGACCGGCGCGCCGGGTTCCGCGGGCGGCCCGGCCTGGCCGAAGTTCGACTTAGGCAACGAGGGCCAGATCGAGTTCGGCGCCGACGGCCCGCAGGTCCGCCAGCACTTCCTGAAGTCCTGGCGCGATTTCGTGGAAGCGACCGTCAAGAAGTAGTCGCTCAGCCGTCGTAGCCGTCCGCCACATAGACCCGCGACGTCGATGAGGCGTCGCGGATCGGCAGGATCGCCTGATAGGCCGGTGAGCCTCGCCAGGCGAGCGCGGCCGCGCGGTCGGGAAACTCCAGGATCACGATGCGGCCGGGCGGCACGCCCTCGATCGCCTGCGTCGCGCCGCTGCGCACCACATAGCGCCCGCCGAACGGCGGCAAGGTCGCGGGCACCTGCACGACGTAGGTCTGGAATACCGCCGGGTCGGTGACGACAATCTCGTTGACGACGTAGGCGCTCACGCGGCGATCACTTCGCGCCGAGCGCCAGGGTCGGCAGGGTCACCGCCTGCTGGAAGTCGAGCTGGGTCTTGCGCAGGTGGGTGCGTACGCCGCTGGTCGCGCCGAACTCCATCAGCTGGTCCTTGGCCGGGTCGTAGGCCGGCCAGGCGTCGGGGCCGCAGGCGGGCGTCCCGGTCTTGGCGAAGCTCACCCAGCAGGCGTGCATCAGGCTGGCCACTGCCTGGTCCTTCGCGCTGACCATGCTCATGGGCGTGCGCCGGCCCCAGTATTCCCAGGCGTACTAAATCTCA